>TARA_R110001632_G_scaffold85917_1_pt1 | contig 55074 bp, 44 predicted proteins | sample TARA_R110001632 | Tara Oceans TARA_R110001632 (sample SAMEA4398266) | marine metagenome | biome: Polar Biome; feature: [SRF] surface water layer (ENVO:00010504); material: water (ENVO:00002006), including particulate matter (ENVO:01000060) such as... | depth 5 m
CGGACATATTTAACTAATGGCAGTTACACAGAATCCGTTACATCCTCCGACATTAATGGTCCTTTTTTTCAATCGATTCAAACCATCGTACGAATATGTCTCAGTAAAATCACTTCTGATACCAATCGATGATGCATAATTACTGCGCCTAGACTTCACATTACCTCTAACATCATGACCAACATCAAGGTAGTGCAGTAGCCTGTTATTCTTGGCTACGTCGATGGAATCTAACCAACCGGTTTGAGTGTTGTATCCATATTTAGTAACGACCAAATTACCATTTTTTATTTCGGTAACTTGGCCACGACTATTCATTTTCTTCACTTCACTGTATAGATAATTATCACTTAGCCTCGAAGTTTTGTAACGATAGCCATATTTATTATACTGTGTTTTGGCCACAACAGACTCAGTTCCAGTCGGATAGGTCGTTAATGATGGGCGACTATAACTATCGTATGTGCGTAATTGGTTGAAGTGAGTTGTTCCAATTTGTGTGGTCTCCTTTCTCACTCGGCCCAGTGAGTCGTAATAATATAGCTTCTTTATAGTGGGGGTTTGCTGCGAACTACAAGGTATATTTGCGCGTTCATATTTAGCTTTTGATAATAATTTACCTACCGCTTTTTGCGATAAATTGGCTTTTGTACCATATACCCAACATGAGGTTCCTTCACTCGGCTCGTAACTGCGTACCTTCCTGCCTAACTTATCGTAGTTAAACGTTGTAGTATGATTGCGCGCTGTTCTTTGTGTATAAAGTTCACCGAAGGCATTAAAGGTGTAATTCCACGTACCTTTTACAGGGTCGATGATCCGAGTTTTACGGCCCCACTCATCATATGTATTGCTAATGTAGCTATTTTTATTATGAGCTCGGGTGCGTGTCTTCGTTAAGTTGCCAAAAGCATCATAGCTAAAGGTCACGGTGTTATGAAGGTGATCTTTAGAGGAGGCAGTTTCCCCAAAACCGTTACTGTATAAGTAACTATAGCGACCAAGTTCATCTGTGATGCGAGACTCATTGCCATTATAATCTTGGTAAACTCTTCCGCCGTCAGGTTTTCGGATTGCTTCAGGTCGGTTTAAGTCGTCGTAAATCGTTTCGGTATATAAGGATGAATTAGGCTCGTATATTCGACTCGGCTGTCCCTGCGCATTATAGATAGTGTTCCTCGTCCACCAAGAACCATCAAATCCTTTAACTCTTGAGGTCACCGCCCGCCCCCACTTGTCGAAATAATTTTCTTTACTGGGGGAACCGCTAAGAGTTTCGACCACTTTATAATAAGAGTTAGTGACACAACCATTACAGAAACTGCGCGTCGTATATGCATTTTTTGAATCAGCATAATCAACACGACGAACCTGCTGAAAGCTATCATAATAGGTCCTAGTGGCTATTCCGTTTGGGCCAATCTGAGTAATATTGTCAATAACGCCACTGGCTGTGCTTGCAGATTTTCCATCGTATTTGTAGGTATTACGCTCGCCTAGAGCATTTTCTTCATAGTTAATATAGCGACCTTCAGCGTCGTACACTACTTTAGAGGTACGCGTGTGATTACCAGCTGTTGAGGTAGAGTATCCAGTCACTGACGTTTGTGTTTTGTTACCAAAAGTATCGTAGCTGTATGCAGTCGCCAATTTTGTCCGAGAGTTGGTCGGGGACACCACACTTCCAGCAAGGAGTTTATCGCTGCGATAAGAAAACGTAGATATTCTTGTTTTGTTATTCGCATCCCCCGTTCTATTTTTTACAACGGTGGTTTGCTTTAATCTTCCATATCGTTGTTCAGATGAATTGCCCCATGTATTCGTTGTTTTAGTATTTAGATAATGATCATTGCTTTGATCGGTAAGCCTGATATTGATCATTGTTGGGTTCCCCCAAGTATCCATACTATTTGTGGTAGTTGTTATGCTCAGCGGTGTATTCGTGCCATTTGAGTTGTAAACATAAGCAAATTCCTCTGAGCGCGAAATATAAGGATGAAGCCCACCTTGAGCAGTGCCTTTGACCGTTAACGTATTGATTGCTTTCGATAATAAATAGCCATTTTTACGCTGTTCGGAATACACTGGCAAACCAATTTTGGCGGAATGATTTCCACTATATTTCTGAAAATATTGTGTTTCAGATACAACGCCAGTCTTTAGGTCAGTAGTACGTAACATCTGAAAGCCAAGACTGCCAAGACCTTTCTTATGAAATAGCATTCCACCATATTGATACTTTACTTTTACTGAGGAGTGAGTATTACTTTGTGTACTCACTTGACTAACCAAAGAGGCTCCAGATATTGGAGAAAACGCATCTGCGTTGATATTATAATCGGATGCCTGCATTACATACAGATCAGTGTTTGTCATCGGTTTATAGGTAATAGTGGTCGGCACACCAAAGCCGTTAATAATTTTGTATATCACATATTCTTTGATATTTTTACGATTGTAATATTGCTTCCAAGAGCTACCAGTAGAGGTAAGCATGTCTAACTTTCCGTCTCCATTTCCATCACCAAATCGCACAACGGCGTTTTTATCGAATGATTTGGCACCTCGATATTGGAAGGATATCCACTCGCCTGATGACGTAGGTCTCGAGAAGTATATTTTCCAGTTAGATGTGCTGGTAGCGTGAAGGACATCTGCTCTACCGTCACCATTTAAATCTACAAACTGGTTTAAGTGTTTACGGTTAGGGGCTGTCGTTAAGCCCATGTCCTTTGGGCTAAGTAAACTTTTACCGTCTGACAAACGGTAAAACCATTTATTATTACTGACATACGCTAAATCACTGAGGCCATCACCATTAAAATCAGCGACTCGAATATTCTCTACGTAACCACTGAAACTTGTGAGTTCGGTCAAACTAGGTGATGCCATTGATCCTGACGCCAAGTAAATATGATTTTTAGTGCGGGTTTGTATACTCCAAGTGCCCATCAAATCAGACAGACATTCCGCCCGATTAGAAATCCCTCGAATAAGTCGCCCGCGAAAGTAACATCCACCTGTAGTGGTAGTGACTTTCATTATTAGATCAGATCGACCATCCCCATCAATATCGATCTGACTGGCAGATTTCATATCGCCTGACTGCTCTGTGTAATGTTCATTTAACGAGCCAAGAGAAGGTGTATTTGTAAACGTAAATAAATTTTTATTTGCCGTAAATGTTCCATCACCATCATTGAGGTGAGTCTTTAAATATTTTCCAGTCCTATAAACAATGTCCTCGTTACCATCACCATTAACATCCATAACTTGCGCTTCGCCTTCCAAACCTCTAGCAATAACACCAAGATTTTTAACCCTTACGGATGATGTATGAGTATAGTTATCGCAGGGCTCACCAGAAAAACAGTGAGTGGATGTGGTAGCAGATGGTTGATAAGAAATCGCGTGCCAGTTAGATGTTTTATTATTAGCCACCAACAAATCACGCACACCATCACCATTGTAATCAATGCTCATTGCGTAATCTTTTTTACTTATCCCTATACCCGATAAGCGCTTTGGAGAGTTGAAATATGGACCAAGTTTGGCGTACCAGAAACGGCCATCAACATAAATTAAATCTTGAAAACCATCTCCATTGATATCAAATACCTGAGACGTATGGTGATTCGGTGCAGAGTTTGTAATCGTACCGTAAGACCCAAATGGGTTGTAGTTGGTAGTATATGGTGCGTCATAACAAAAGTTCGTAAACCCGGGTTCTGACTCACATACCCGTCTTGTTCCGCTGTTTGCAAGAACAGGACGTTGCCATTCGAATGTAGTAGGTTTGCGGCAATTATTCATAACGCTATCGTTATCCGGACATTCCTGAATAGACGTCAGCAATGTACGTTCTTCAATCACGTCAGACTCCTCGTATTGCAGGAAGTAGGATCGATGAAGATCATTGTCGATTGATGTATCTACGCGCTCAAGAATTTGGTCATGAAACGTATGTCCGCCAGCATAATAACCTTTAAAACCCTTATCATAGGTGCGGTAAACAAACTGAATCTTTGCAAACGGTTGCTTACTCCGCGCCATATTGCCTGAATATTGTATATTGTTGAGGTATACAGAGCCTTTGGACGTATTCTTTGAGTAATTATAAAGAATGAAATTACTTTTTATATCTTTGACAACCTTCAACATCCAGGTTTTAGCTTTTAGACCGGAGGGAAATCCTCCAGGCTCAATAAATGCATCATTGTGGTTATTAAACATCGAATTGATGGGGTCAGAGTCACCATAATAGTGAACTTCTCCGGCTTTATTATGAACCTCAAAATACTTAGGACCATTTGTGCTCGAGCCACCTCGCGCAATAACTTTACTAAAATCATCCACCGCAAAACGATAAGTACTGTTTGGGGTCAAATAGGTACCAGACCTAAGAATGAGCCGTCGTCCATCAAGACAAAGTTTATCCTGTTTATTGTATTTTACTGCTTGGATTTTGTTGTCATAAATAGGTGTGGGAGGACAGCGAGAAATAGATGACATGCCATTAACTGACCAACCCACACCGAGCGGTCCTTCGGACATATTATTACTGGAATAAGACAATGCAATGGTTGGCGTTACCCCTGCTCTACCAGCAGGCGTTAATATTGGTATCGTATACGTAGCAGCTCCTGACTCGTCAACTCTAAATAGACCATCTGTCAGTCCAACCACTTCCGCCTTAACCATGCTTGAAACACTAATTAAACATATAGCCACTCTCAAACTGCTATGAAACTCCATAGAAAATCCCTCTTTAGTATCTGTATCCATGACACAGTCCATTGAAAGCGCAGTTTAAATCGTGTCCAAATTTATGCTTTTAAAATAATATCCTTTACTCATTATCTAAAGACTACACGCATATCAATTGCACAGTCTCCCGCATCAAAAGTCATGATAATTTCGCCTTTTCCACGCTCAATATCTATAGCTGATACTTCATAATAACTAACACCATCAGTAGTGATTTCAGTTATGAGCGAGCCATAATCCACCGTCTTTAACCTATACTTAACGCCAATAACCACCTCATCGACAAACATACATTCGTTGTACTCGTTATTTTCAAGTACGTTGACCTTGATTGTGTCTTCATTTTGTTTTTTTGCGTACGTAGTAGATGAGAAAATCAGAGAAACACTACTAATCATCAATAGAATGACAATAAATAATGCTTTTGGCGGTTTGAATTCAGCGGGCTTGAATCTGAAAAAATTCAATAAGTGCAGCGTATTCCTTTGCATCGCATTTCATTCCTTTGCTTTACGTTTTGAATGGCAAGTAAATTTACCTCAAGACTTAGGTTTAGTAGCGTTTCTCATAAAGTCAATCTTTTTATTTAGCATCATCCGTACTCTTATACATCAAATACACCAGACAAATCTGAGGCTGTGGCTATCTTAAATAATTAATAACAAACACATTCTTTAAAGTGTCAGGCTTGTAAAAAAACGCCTTATATAAAAGCCCTCAGCACTAATATATCCCCATTTCTAAAAGTTTGTTTATGCCCAAATATCACAGAGCAAATAATCTAGAACAAACGGAATGTCATTTCATAGAATAAGGCCCATCAATTATTACGCTGTATTTCGTTAGTCACGCCCAAACAACTGATAACACGTAGAAACGCAAAACGATGATGCGGGCTGAAAAATTGATTTATATCCAGAAGTGAACCTTAAGATTTTCCTTCACCTTGATTGTGCTATTAAATGGGTTTCCCCATGAAAATATAGCTCTGGGGATAACGTCAAGGATTTATAGGCTATGGTTAAGATAACTGAAATTTAAGGGCGGCACATTATGGTTAACGTCAAAAGGATCGTGCTGGATGTACTCAAACCTCATCAGCCTAATGCCCTTGAGTTTTCACAGGCCATTACTGAGGCTGGTATCGATTATCGCGTTAAATTAGTGGTAATTGACGTAGATGAAAATACCGAAACAGTTCAAGTTGAGCTTAAAGGTAACGCAATTAATTTTAACGCTGTCCAATCTGCTATTACCAATATGGGTGGTTCGATTCATAGTATTGATGAGGTTGAAGTGCATAATGAAACCATGGTCAATTAATATTTTATGAGTTTGTTTAGGCAGGCTCTGTTCTTACTCGATATCACCCGCTCGCAAGGAATAGTGCGTCGTTATTTTGTTGTCAATGGCTTTGATGGCGCACTGACGATGCTTGGGTTGATCATGGGCTTTATTGTCAGTGAGCCTGTCGATTTATCCATGATTATTAGCGTCTGTTTGGGCGCTGCTATCGCTTTGGGCATGAGCGGTATCAGTAGCGCTTATATCAGCGAGTCAGCAGAACGAAAGTATGCTCTGGGAAAACTAGAAAGGTCAATGATCAGTGATCTTCATGGCAGTGCTCACGGTGTTGCATCACGCTGGGTCCCCCTGTTGATTGGACTCGTTAATGGCTTGGCACCGCTGATTATTTCACTACTAATATTGTTACCTTTGTGGCTGGCACTTGCGGGCGTCAACCTTCCTCTTTCCCCCCTTTATGCTGCTAGCTTTGTTGCACTCCTACTGACGTTTTTATTAGGGGCTTTTCTGGGCCGAATATCGGGAGTAACGTGGTTACGCAGTGGCATCCAGACCTTATTGGTTGCACTGATAACCGCTTCGCTTATTTACTTCTTGGCCGGAAATTAACATGTCAACATTCAAGTGGCACAATTTATCACCCGCTGATGTTCTGCAGCAGCTTGAATCATCGCTTTCTGGCCTATCAACAGATGAAGCCAAAAAACGTCTGGCCAAATATGGCCCCAACGCGCTTGTCGAAAAAAAGCGGCGTTCCCTGTTGTTTATTTTACTCGGTCAGTTCTCTGACTTTATGATTGTTGTGTTGCTTGTGGCTGCACTCATTTCTGGATTTATTGGTGAGCTGCAAGATACCGTGGCTATTTTGGTGATCGTGTTACTGAATGCGATCATCGGCACGGTACAAGAATTTAGAGCAGAACAGGCAGTAGCAGCGCTACGAAAAATGGCCGCACCAGATGCGCATGTATTACGTGATGCACATGAAGTTACGATAGACGCAGCAGAACTGGTGCCCGGTGATGTAGTGATGCTCGAGGCAGGAAATATAGTACCTGCTGATTTGCGGTTATTGGAGGAAGAAGAGCTTCAAATCGATGAATCGGCATTGACCGGTGAGTCACATGCAATAGAAAAACAAATAGCGTCTTTAGCTGATCCTGAGTTGCCTATAGGCGACCGTTTTAATTTAGTGTTTAAAAGCAGCATGGTTACACGTGGCCGCGGCAAGGGCGTGGTGGTTGCCAGTGGAATGGCGACACAGATAGGCCAAATTGCGGGACTACTGCAAGACGAGGCGAGCGCTAAAACCCCCTTGCAGGCCCGGTTGTCTCGCTTTGGCCGTTACCTTGCTTTAGCCGTGCTGGCAATATGCATGCTGGTGTTTGGCGCAGGTTTATTGCAAGGGCAGCCCATATTACTGATGTTTTTAACCGCAGTGAGTTTGGCTGTTGCAGCGATACCTGAAGCCCTGCCAGCAGTGGTGACCATTTCACTTGCTTTGGGTGCACGTAAGCTCATCCGTCATAACGCTTTGGTGCGTAACTTACCCGCGGTGGAAACCTTGGGGTCAGTTACTTACATCTGTACTGACAAGACTGGTACCTTGACACAAAATGTTATGACCGCTGAGTTATTTTTCGTTGCGGGCGAAAGATTCGAGTCATTGCCTGAGTCAGGCGCTAACAGTCCAGGGACAGAACTGGGATATGCCATGGCACTGAACAATGACATCACCGTTAAAGATGATAAACCCGCTGGTGAGCCTACTGAACTGGCCCTGTTTGAAGCAGCCCAAAGTGCTGGTTTTGACAAGTTTGTCTTAGAGCAACAGAAGCCGCGCTTAGCCGCTATCGCCTTTGATAGTGAGCGAAAACAGATGACAACCTTGCATCAAACATCTGACGGGGTGACTGGATATATTAAAGGTGCGCCAGAACGGGTACTACAACAATGTACCCAAAGTTTGGGCAACGATAGCGTCACGAAATTTGACATTGCGGATGTGCTGGCTGAGGCGGCACAGTTGGCAAATAAAGGTTATCGCGTACTGGCATTTGCAAAACGTGAGTTCAATGGATTACCCGAGCCACTGAAGGCTGAGACGGTGGAGCGTGAGCTAATATTTTTAGGGCTGGTGGCGTTAATTGATCCCCCCCGACCCGAAGCGTCCCAAGCGGTAACTGATTGTCTAACCGCGGGAATTATTCCTGTCATGATAACAGGCGATCACCCCGGAACCGCGATGGCCATTGCACAGCGCCTCGGCATTACTGATGACGAGCAAGCGATGTTAAGCGGTGATGAACTAGCAAAGATACCCGATAAAAAATTCTCTCAACTCGTTGAAACAATACGAGTCTATGCCAGAGTAGATCCTGAACAAAAGTTACGCATCGTGAGAGCGCTACAGGCCAAAGGCGAATTTGTCGCTATGACGGGAGATGGGGTAAACGATGCTCCAGCATTGAAGCGTGCGAATATTGGTGTGGCCATGGGTCAAAAAGGAACCGATGTGGCACGAGAAGCGTCAGATATGGTATTGCTGGATGATGATTTTTCATCGATCGTGCGAGCGATACGTTCTGGGCGGCGCATATTCGACAATATTCGTAAGTTTATTAAGTACACCATGAGTTCCAACTCTGGTGAAATATGGACGTTGTTTCTCGCCCCATTCCTCGGGTTGCCTATTCCTTTACTGCCTATCCATATTTTGTGGATCAACTTAGTGACCGATGGCCTACCGGGTCTTGCATTAACAACTGAGCCTGCCGAGCCAGGTATAATGAAACGGGCCCCTCGCCCACCACAGGAGAATATTTTCTCTCATGGCATGTGGCAACATATTATATGGGTCGGATTATTTATTGGTGGCATATCCCTTGCGACTTTAGCCTGGGCGCTTTCCCGTGACGTGGCATACTGGCAAACAATGGTGTTTACCGTATTGACGGTATCTCAGTTGTTTCATTCTCTAGCGGTACGCAGCGAGAGTGCGTCTTTGTGGCGAGTTGGTCTGCTAAGTAATCTGCCGATGCTCGGGGCATTTATACTCACGCTATTCTTGCAGTTGGTGGTGATCTATACCCCAGCGTTCAACTCCATATTCCACACTCAGCCTCTACCTATGTTAGATCTCGCCGCTTGCCTGTTTATTTCTTCTCTTATTCTGTTTGCGGTCGAGATTGAAAAATGGCTAATGCGCCGCGGGATCATATATGTGCAATAATTGGGTTTTAAATGGCGTAATTAGAGGCCTATAGTACGCGGCGCATGTTTAAAGCCTAATCAGACAAAATCTATTAGTTAGATATGCACCGCTTCGTTATATGTGGTACTTGAATGACGTAGATGTAACGGAAAACGCCCCTTTAATCACATAAATAGGAACAAGCGTAGAAAGTAAGTATCACACGCCCCCCGAAAGTGCGTGTTTAGCATCGGGTCAGGCAGCAAATTTAAGAAAAGAGTGGCTTGTATCAGAGTGACGAATGGGCCAGCATAAAAGGTCGGATTGGTAAGGACTTGCTGCAATGCGCAACCCAAAGAATAAATACAACCTCAATCAGATAGATAATATTCAACCGTGGAAACCACTCGTAATTTTTTAATATGTGGGTTGTTACGATCCCGAGCGCTAATACTAAACTGGCCTTGCGAGGCGCGTTTAATCTTGCCTAACACACTCTTTGAATCCTTCGCAAATTTCTGGGCGACTTCACGGGCTTTGGTGGTTGCTTCTTCGATCATCTTGGGTTTCACTTCATTTAACCGCGTGAAAATATACTCAACATTGGCCTGATAATTATTTTGATTGAGCACAATGCCTTTTTTGCCCAATTCGGTTAATTGTTCCATCACGCCACGCACAAGATCAATATTACTCGAATACACAGTGACCGTTTGCACCGCGGTAAAACGAAAAGTTGGAGTCGCATTACCACCATACTGCTGAGCGGATTTATCTGTAATGGCGGCAGCCGATACACTGATGTCAGTCTCGGCGATACCCCGCTCTTCTAAAAATTCAGAAATCAACGCGGTATTACTTTCTATAGACGCGTAAAGTGATTCAAGGGAGTTATCAGCCACGGTATATTGAATCGGCCAAATGACGATATCAGCAGGATATTCCTGTTCAGATAATCCTTTTACAGTAACGCTACGCTCGAACTGGCGATACTCAATGACCGAATGGCTGATTTGATACCCAAGAGCAACCAGCCCTGCGCACAAAAATGCACCTAAAATTAACGCTGGGCCTTTACCTTGAGTCGCCATAATTCACTCTATTTTTAAACATGCTTAGGCTAAAAGTGACGCTGCTTGTTCAAGTTTTCAAACACAACAATCAATAGTGTGGCAATAGGACCGACAAACAAAGAAACGATAAACCATATCAGTCCATTTCGGCCCTTACCTTGTGCCAAACCGGCGTTAATCAATGCGAGTGTAAACCAGCCGACAAAATAGGAGCTAGTATTGGCGATGGATTCGAATTCCGACATATATATCCTTGAAAATATTAAAAAATAGCGTGCAATTTGGCTTTCAATAACTAGCTTATCAAACCCTATTGAATCATGCTTCTTTTTTAACGCTTGTAACGTCTTGTTCAGCGCAGCACACGTAAAAAAAGCAAGCCTAGCACTAAGTGCTGACTTGCTTTTGTTTCGCGTTTTATTGCCCAGCCCTGAATTTGCACTGGAGCAATAGTAGGCGCTATAGTTGGGTCGTATAACCAAGCATCACATAGGCTATGCCTTTAGCGCTTGCTCGAGCCTTGGATTTGTTTAGAAAGATGCACTGCCCCACAACCAAAATTTATCGGTATCTTGTATGCCGCTGTCTCCTGAGTAGGCCGCATACTTAATACCTGCTGCATAACCACCGGTAAATTTACGCACATAGCTAACGTCTATTTCACTGCCTAGATCATCGATCGCATCACTTTCTTCGTCGGCACTAAAGTCATGGTACACCACGCTCCATCCGCCGCCGGCTAATTTTCCCGCTACAGTTACGTTCACATCCACAAGGCCCTGAGCGGGTGTATTAAGGAACATGTCAGCCCAGCCGTTAAATTTGTGCAAGGTAGCAAGAGGGGTGGAAAAACCATACTGACCATCATCTGAACCCAACGACTCATAACCGAGTTTTACGGTCACAGCAGAGAGTTTGACACCTGCTTCAAGCATTAAATAATCCGCATCAAAGTCAGTGGTATCCGTTTCACTACTTTGAGTGGCATATTCAGCACCATACAATATTGTCGTGTCTGCAAGTTTGCCGCTACCATTGAAACTTACGCCATAGGTATCAAGCGAATTATCTGTTTCATTATCCACTTCCAGTAAATAACTGTATCCCACAAACGTACCAACCGATGTTTTGTAAGATGCGTTGATAAGATGATCTTTACTATCAAGATCGGCGTCTTCGCCGAAAATACGATTACGTTGTGTAAGGTAGGCATAATTTAAGGTGAGCGCTTTACTTGGTGCGTATTTAACGCTAACTCCATCGAAGGTTTGTCGATCTTGGCGCCACCCAACGTGCCCGACAAATCGGTGGCTGTCCATAGCGATCACCTGCCGGCCAAATCTCGCTGTCAAATTCTCGTTTTGATATTGTACATAGCCCTGATCTAACTCAGTATGTTCAGGATCGGCGATAACAGAATATTGCCCTAGGTTATAGCCACTAGGCCCGACAGTGTAATCTCCCTCACCTAATACAATGCGCGTATCTTCCACTTCAATTTTGGCTGAAAAACCTTTAAAGCTGCCGGTGGTATAGCCTAGCAACGTGCGCAGCGTTAAGGCATTGGCATCGTTAGTATCTTGCTCAACATTCTCATAACGCAAACGCAAATCGACTGCGGCAGTTCCGTCTTTCAGCGCTTGAGTAATACTTTGTTCGGCTTGGACTTGACCGATACTCGCACCGGCACATAACAGACCAATCATTAGGGCTAATTTTGATTTATTTTTATTATTAAGTTTCGTGTGTGCGATCATGTTGCTTCCTTAATTCAGAGTTTATAATTTGTTTTTTTGGCCCTTTTCATTGGCCAATTGTTATTTTTATTCAGCGGTTTTCCCGCGAGGTAATTTACAGCTCGCGTTGCTTAAACACATATTGATCAAAGCCGTAGGCGTGACGCAAAGCCTCTCTCTTATCGCGCCCTACGCTACGTTTTCTTGCACACCTTTTGCCCCATCTTGTGATTTTTTACGATGGGCCGCGACCGATTCAACTTTGCGCTGTTTTTCATACAGGAAGGTCAGTACGTCATGGCGGTAATGGTTATATTGCGGGTTATCCGCTAGCGCTAAGCGGTCTCGGGGGCGCGGTAATTCTATATTGAGAACTTCACCTATGGTGGCCGATGGCCCATTAGTCATCATGACGATACGGTCGGATAATAAAACGGCTTCATCCACATCATGGGTGATCATCACTACGGTATTACCTAAATCAGCATGAATTTCCATTATTGAATCTTGTAAATGAGCCCGAGTGAGCGCATCAAGTGCGCCGAAAGGTTCATCCATCAATAATACTTTAGGCTCCATGGCCAGTGCCCTAGCGATACCGACCCTTTGTTTCATGCCACCGGATATCTCAGCGGGCAGTTTGTCCACCGCATGACTCATATGAACGAGTTCTAAATTATGTTCAATCCAGTCGCGCATTTCAGCTTTACTGCGCCCTTTACTGGTTTGCTTAACAGCCAGCTCTACGTTCTTATAAGCTGTTAACCAAGGTAAAAGTGAGTGATTTTGAAAAACCACGGCACGTTCAGGACCCGGTTCGTTGACTTCTTGCCCATCTAGAATAACGCCTCCTTTCGTCGCCTTATGCAAGCCGGCAATAATGTTTAATACCGTTGACTTTCCGCATCCTGAGTGGCCAATAAGAGAAATAAATTCGCCTTTATTGATCCGTAAATTTACGTCCGTTAACGCGGTAAACGGTCCTTTAGGTGTGGGAAAATCAATGCCCACCTGTGTCAGTTCTAAATGATGTTTTGCCGTCATTGTCGATTACCTTTCGTTACGTATTCTGTTTCAGTTCAATCAAGTTCATTTTGCCGCGCATTTTTAAAGTTCAGCATGCGTCTTATCGCAGTACCGCACCTTTATCCCAACTCACACGCTTTTGTAGCAACAACATCAGTTGGTCTAACGCAAAACCAATTAGCCCGATGGTCAACACAGCTACCATAATTCTGGCTAATGATTCAGAGCTACCATTTTGAAATTCATCCCATACAAACTTGCCCAAACCTGGGTTCTGAGCCAGCATTTCAGCGGCTATTAGCACCATCCAGCCAATGCCGAGTGACAGACGCAATCCGGTAAAAATCATCGGAATAGAAGACGGCATAACGATCTTCACAACATGGGTAAATGGCCCTAATCTAAGCACCTTGCTCACGTTTAATAAGTCGCTATCAATACTCGACACACCTACAGCGGTATTGATCAGCGTTGGCCAAAGGCAACACAAAGAAACAGTCACGGCTGAGGTGATGAATGATTTAGAAAACATCGGATCGTCGCTCACATAAACCGCGCTAACCACCATAGTAACTAAGGGTAGCCACGCAAGAGGTGAAACGGGTTTTAGTAATTGAATCAACGGATTAATAGCCGCATATGAGGCTTTGCTTAAGCCACAAATGATACCCACGGGCACCGCAATAATTGAGGCCATCAAGAAGCCCACAGTAACGGTGTATAAGCTGGTCCAGATTTGATCAAAGAAAGTCGGTGGCCCAGTAAATGCCCTAATGGTCGGATTATAGCTTGGGTCTTTTAAGGTGCGCGCGGCATTGCGTTGGTCCTGGCGCTCATAGAATGCATCTGCTTTATCCCGCTGGGCAAAATGCTCGTCAATCAACACCTGAGATTGTGTTAATACTGCACTGGGCCCCGGAAACTTGCCCAATGAAGTATCAATATTTTTTGCTAATACAGCCCACAGTCCAAGAAATATGAGGATCCCAAGCATTGGCAACAGCGCATCTTTTAGCAGTGAAGACACCGAACTAAGATTTATGCGTTTAACTGGCGTTAATATTAGCGACGCAGCTTGTGCTCTAGACATAATATTTTCCTTTTTGCTTCTGACTATGGCTAAGCAAAAAACTGCTCAGCCATTTCGCTTTTAGTTAAATTTTAGTGTCGCCTTTAAGACCAATCTCAAATTTTTCAAGATAGGCATTTGGCTGAGTACCGTCATAAACAATGTTGTCTATAAAGTGCTTTTGTGGCTTCTTAAAACCAGATTCGCTGGCAAATTCAGGGAAGTCACTTGCGCTAGCTTTGCCCTCGCTAATTAAAGCCTTAGCTGCCTCTGCATAGATGTCAGGACGATAGACTTGCTTAGCGATATTTTGGTACCAACCATCTGGCTTTTGCTCACTAATTTGTCCCCAACGACGCATTTGCGTTAAGTACCAAATAGCATCACTGTAATAGGGATAAGTTGCGTTATGGCGGAAGAATACGTTGAAATCCGGCACAGCTCGCTTATCACCCTTTTCATATTCAAAAGTACCGGTCATACTATTGGCAATCACCTCAGCGTCAGCGCCCACGTATTGACTTTTAGCCAGAATTTTTACAGCTTCAGGGCGGTTAGCATTATCTTTTTCATCTAACCACATTGCCGCTCTGATCATCGCTTTTACCACCCGAATGTGGGTGTTTGGGTTTTCTTCAGCCCACTGTTTACTGACACCAAAAACTTTCTCTGGGTTGTCTTTCCAAATCTCATAATCGGTGACCACAGGAACACCAATACCTTTAAACACAGCTTGTTGATTCCATGGCTCGCCTACGCAGTAGCCATAAATGGTACCCGCTTCCATTGTGGATGGCATTTGTGGAGGCGGTGTCACTGACAACTGAGCATCGGCATTAATAAGGCCTTTTACGTCGTTGTTAGGCCCATAGAAACCAGGGTGTATACCGCCGGCCGCTAACCAGTAACGCAGTTCATAATTATGGGTAGATACAGGAAACACCATGCCCATTTTAAAAGGCTTGCCCTGTGCTTTATAACTGTCAACCACAGGCTTAAGCGCATCTGCTTTAATAGGATGTACGGGCTTTCCATTTTCATGGGGAATGTTGGGCTTCATTTGACGCCAAATATCATTCGAAACCGTAATAGCATTGCCATTTAAGTCCATGCTAAAGGCAGTAATTATATCGGCTTTGGTACCGTAACCTATCGTGGCCCCAAGTGGCTGTCCCGCCAACATATGTGCACCATCAAGTTGTCCGTCAATCACACGGTCGAGTAAAACTTTCCAGTTTGCCTGTGCTTCTAAAGTGACGTACAGGCCCTCATCTTCGAAATACCCTTTTTCGTAGGCAATGGCCAATGGAGCCATATCAGTAAGCTTGATAAACCCAAATTTAAGTTCCTCTTTTTCAGGCCATCCCAGTTCTTGGGCTGATACGCTCTGGCCAATTAAAGAAGCGGTCACTATGGTCGACATCACCGCAACACGAAGTGTTTTCTCGGCCAGCACAAGTGAATTTAACAATCTGTTTTTAGCCATTTCCTACTCCGAATTTTTTCCAAAAAAAAACCCACAACCATCCAAAATTTGGATCGTTGTGGGCTACATTGCCTCGCTGTAAATATGCCACATGGCAAAATTCACATTTATTTATGAATAAACACTTAGACGCTAACGTATCTTTTGTTGTTTTTATAACTCATCTATTCACACATCAAAGATGACACACATTAACAATGTCAATTACGAATTTCATTATGCATCTAGAATGCCATCTTTTATTTACCTTAAATATCAACAGCTTATATTTATATCGATTCTATTTAAGTACGTTATCAAACTAATACAGTGCAATTATGCACTTGCTTTGTGCCACATGAATTGCGGCTCGCAGATAAGTTGCTTTAGGCTTTCCATAACATGAATAGAATAATGACTAGCTGGATCAGGCAAATACCTTGATAGACTAATAGCGGGTTGCGTTGAATTAACGGTTGTTTCTGTATCGTTAACAACAAACGTTGATTAGGTTGAGATAAATCCATTAAAAACTCAGAAAATGCCTGATAACGTAGTGCCGGGTTCGGCTGCAAGGCTTTCTTCAAGGTCAAGTCTAACCATACAGGCAAGTCAGTTCTGTATTTGCTGACAGGCAGATATTCCCATTCATAATAGGCACCAGGTATATAATCCTGATAGCGGAAAGGTTTAAACGGTAAATGTCCCGTCAACATTTCATACACCACTACCGCCACAGAAAACAGATCGCACTGATGGTCGCTGTTTTGAGTGAGTAAATATTCCGGTGCAATGTAATGCACTGAGCCTAACGCAATGTTCTCTTGAGGCAAGGAATTCGTTTCGACTAGAGCGTTAACCAGAACAGTTCCAAAATCGATAAGCTTTACTTCGCCATTATGATCCACCATAACATTTTCAGGTTTAACATCACGATGCACCATGTCTTTACGCTGCAATACGCGTAAAGCATCAACCAATGGCCGAATAATTCCCCGTACCTGCTCTATTGAAGGCAAAGGATTGTCTAACATCCACTGACGCAAAGTTTGCCCATCAATGAATTCGCATACGTGATACATGAATTTCGCGTTATCAGGGCGTTTGTATATGCGCATCACATTGTGATGTTTAATATGCTGACCGACCCATTCTTCGCGCAGAAATCCGCTCAAATATATCGGATCATCAACAAAATTTTGTGAGGGGATCTTTAACCCATAGGTTTTACCGTCCACCTCATTAACGACTTTATACAAACTACTGCGAGTGCCGTTGAATAGGGTTTGTACTACCCGGTAGCCTTCTAGATTCATCCCGACTTCTAACGCCGGTGGCATCGCTAAGCGCATCAACTGTCGATAATGTTCGTCTAAGCTGGCATTGGGTAATTCAGTGACATGCACTAACAAGCACGTGACGTTATCGTCGCTTCCTGCGTTGAGCGCCGCAGCAACAATATTATTTGCCCTTTGTTCTAAGCTAACGCTGGCATCTTTGATGAATACCAGCAGTTCTTTATTCGATAAAAACTCATGGACACCATCTGAGGTGAAGACAAAAATATCGTCGCGCTCCAATTCGAGGGTACGAAAGTCTACGTCCAAATGGGCTTCAATCCCCACTGCTCGGGTGAGCACATTTTTACCGCCTTGGCGGGAGACATGATCCGTCGTCAGTTGCTCAAATTCGTTTTGTTGAACCCGGCTAATACGGCTATCACCAGAATGCAAAATAAAGCCAGAAGTCGACTTAAACACCATGCCGCTGAAAGTGGTGACCATTTGACTATGACCACCATGTTCATAATCGTGCTGCCCGTAACACCATCTATTTAAGCCTTGCAGTATTTTGCTGGACGCATGTTTAACGGTCCACGTTTGCGGGGTTTGATAATAATCTTGAATGAAATTAGTCACGCACGTAATAGCGGCTTCACGGGCGCGAGTACAAACACTGACACCATCAGCAATGGCGGCGACGGCTCCCTTATCACTTAAATCTGCGTCTTTAGGCAAATAGGCGGCAAAAGCGTCTTGATTCTCCGCCTTTACCCCCTGAGTGGAAAAACCACCGAATGTTAACTTTAGTTTTTCCAAAGGTTATAACTCATCAATAGCGACTGATACTTAGGTAACGTGGATCAATTCAACACTACCATCTTCGCGCACTTCCGTCATTGCGCCCGACGGCTCTTTCATAAAGAACAGCGCAATAAATCCGATGACGGCGGTACACGCAATCACGGTAAAGAAGGTAGGGGTATCGACCAGTGAATAAACCGTTAAATAGACGACTGCACCAACGTTACCGTAAGCACCGGTCATACCTGCTATCTGCCCAGTTAATCGACGCTTAATCAGCGGTACCACAGCAAACACTGCCCCTTCTCCGGATTGAACGAAGAACGAACACGCCATTACAGCGATAACGGCTAACCAAATAGGCCAACTTGAATCAATTAAACTCAAGCAAAAATAACCGATCGCTAAACCAGCGGTCAAAATAAGTAAGGTTTTTCTGCGACCAAAGCGATCAGAAATCATTCCACCGCCGGGTCTAGACATTAAATTCATAAAGGCATACATACCCGCGAGTAAACCCGCCGTTGCCATATTTAATTCAAACGTTTCAGCAAAAAATGCCGGCAACATAGACACAACCGCTAATTCAGAGCCAAACGTAGCGAAATATAAAACGTTCAGTACAGCCACTTGTTTAAATGAATAACGATGCGCTTCGGGAACAGGGGTAACAAAGATATCTTTGTTTACGTTATAGGTGGCGTAGGCGTCATATATATACAGAGCAACCAACCCGAGGTAAATGATAAGTGCCACATTTTCACTCAACAGTGATACGCCTTGCGGGGACAACTTCCAATTCAGTAGCGCGAGTGCCAAGTACATAGGCGTTTTCATAAATAATAGTAGGTAGAAATCCCCCACACTGGTGACTTCCATGCCGCCTAGATTCTTAGGTCGAAAATAAGTGGAGCCTTTAGGGGTATCAGTGGTGTTTTTATAGTATACAAAACTGAACAGTAAACTCATCAAGCCCGTTATGCCCACCGCATAGCGCCAGCCATCTTCGCCGCCGAAGAGTATCGCTAGGGTCGGTAATGTAAACGCCGCGGCTGCAGAACCGAAGTTCCCCCAACCGCCATAAACTCCCTCAGCAGTACCTAATTCTTTAGGAGGGAACCATTCACTTACCATTCTTATTCCCACAACGAATCCGGCGCCAATGCAACCTAAGGCAAATCTGGCAATGACCAATTGGGTAAAGCTGTCCGCAAGCGCGAACATAAAACACGGAATAGAACAAATTCCCATCAAGGCAGAATAAACGATACGAGGACCAAACTTATCGGTTAGCGCCCCAATAATGACCCGTGCTGGTATCGTTAAAGCAACGTTAATAATGAGTAGGGTTTTCCATTCGCTGAGCGTTAGACCAACACCATCAACAATGGCGCCTTTTAACGGTGCCATGTTAAACCACACCATAAACGTAATAAAAAAGGCTATCCAAGATAGATGTAGGGTTTTCATTTTGCCGGTAAAGGACAGTAAATTAAATTTATCAACGCTCATTTAGATTACCCAATAAAAAATTTTCTCAAAAAAAAACCCGCTACGACTCCAGGACACGGAAAGTCGTAGCGGGCTACATTGCCTTACTTAAGCATTACAATTACGCAATGGTTAAGTGTGTGTTTTAGTTTTATCGTTATTAACAACACAAGTGCATACAAAGTTTAAATTGCATCAATGATGCCAGATTTATAAAATCAATTAATTTCAATAACTTAGCTAAAATCAACGTTTTTTATGGGAATGCAATATCAAGAATTATGTTCAAAATAGTGCATGATGCACAAGATCCGTGCTTACGAGTGTAAGCACGTTACCAACCGGTTTTTAAAAAGCTGAAATTTGTTGTAGCCAATGATTTTTTTGCTCATCGCTTAAAAAGCTTGCTTTAAAACTATTACTGGCAAGGATTTTAATCTGCTGCTCGTTAATCGCTAAGTGTGTCGCCAACGCATGATAGTTATCATTAAGATAACCTCCGAAATAGCTCGGATCGTCAGCGTTAACGGTCACCATCACACCTTGCTCCAAAAGCGTCAGCAGATTGTGTTCACTCATGTGGTCAAACACGCATAATTTGATATTCGATAGTGGGCATACTGTCAGCGGCATTTGCCTACTAACCAGTTCTTGCAGCAAGGTGATATCTTCAATGCTGCGTACACCGTGATCGATTCGATGTACATCCAGGTCATGTAATGCGCTCCAAATATACTCAGGTGGACCTTCCTCACCCGCATGAGCAACACGCATTAAACCAAGCTCTTTTGCTTTAGCAAATACCCGAGCGAATTTTTCGGGTGGATTACCCAATTCCGAACTGTCTAAGCCCACAGCCGTGATCGCCGACAAATACGGTGTCGCCGCAGCTAATGTTTCAAATGCACTGTGCTCACTTAAATGGCGTAAAAACGACATGATCAATAAACTCGACTGACCCCACTCGTTTTCAGCCTGTGTCATGGCTCGTGAAAAACCAGACATAAATACCGCAAAATCGATGCCGCGCTCAGTATGGGTTTGTGGATCGAACATCATTTCCACATGGACCACATTCTCTTCTTTACATTTACACAGGTAATCCCACATTAGGCGATAGAAGTCATCTTCATCACGCAGCACTGAGGCACCAAGATAATATAAATCCAGAAAGCTCTGTAAGTTATCGAAGTTATAAGCAACACGCACATCATCAATGGTTGCATAGGGTAAATTCACCTGATGCTTTGCGGCTAACGCCATCATCAATTCAGGCTCAAGGGTGCCCTCAATATGTAAATGCAATTCCGCTTTAGGGAGCGAATTAATCAGATCTGTGGTTGATGGATTATGAACGGGCATTTTTATTATTAAATCCTCTTATTATGCTAGTTGCAGATTGCTAAGTGCTGAACATACCGTTGGACGACTCAAGGCAATGTATCTTAATGGTCTAACACCTATGCATTTCGCACTATATCGAAGCAGATGCGCACCACCTAAGGGCAGTTTCTGCACAACGTTCGCTATTAATTCTATTTTAACCGATGTTATCGCCACTATAACCATTATTTTATGAGTCTTTAACCGTTCCAATAAGCGTATAGCTGTCACTTTGTGTATCATTGTTCCGCATAAATCACACCAAAGCTAGACTAAATGGTCAGGTTTTTGCTTTCACCGGTCTACATTAACCATTTTACCATCGGCCCGCCCAGGCTTGAAAGAGAATCCACAATGAGAAGTCCTTATGTTTAACGCTGTATTCGAAAAGCTTTTTAAACTGCAAGCCAATGGCACCAATATAAAAACCGAATTTATTGCAGGCCTAACGACCTTCGCTGCAATGTCTTACGTTTTGGTCGTCAATCCCAGTATTTTATCGGCCGGTGGTATGCCAGTCGTTGGCTTAATTACCGTTACTGCGTTAGCCGCTTGTATTGGCACTTTACTCATGGCCTTTATGACCAATTACCCTATCGCCATGGCTCCTGGGATGGGGTTAAACGCTTTCTTTGCTTTTACCATTTGTTTAACCCGAGATATTCAATGGGAAGCCGCACTGGGTATCGTATTTTGGAATGGTATTTTATTTTTACTGTTATCCGTTACGGGGGTGCGCACCAAAATTGCTGACGCCATCCCAGCGGCGCTAAAAATTGGTGTGCAATGTGGTATAGGTTTATTTATCGCGTTCATTGGCTTAAAGAATGCCGGTATTGTGGTTGATCACCCAGCAACGTTTGTCACCATCGGCGATTTATCTGAGCCGGCAACCATGCTTGCGGTGGCAGGAATATTACTTACGATTGTACTCTTTATAAAACGCGTCACGGGCGCCATACTGATTTCAGTTTTAATCCTCACTTTAATCGGCGCTTTTATTCCTGTGGGTGATGGTTATTTAACCCAGCACACCGATTCGTTTATTGGTATGCCAGATAGCATGAGTAACACATTCTTTGCTATGGACATCATGTACCCCATTGAGAATTTCGCCACGACTTGGGATCTCATTTTCGCTCTGTTGTTTGTGAATATGTTCGATACTATTGGTACTTTGATCGGCGTTTCACGCAGAGCAAATCTGCTCGATAAAGAAGGTAAGCTACCCAAAATTGGCCCTGCGATGACCGCTGACGCCGCAGCAAGTGTGGTGGGTGCCGCTTTAGGAACGTCTCCTGTCACTTCTTACGTAGAATCCGCTGCGGGTGTTTCATCTGGCGGGCGTACAGGTCTCACTAGCGTGTTTGTCGCCTTGTGTTTCTTACTTGCACTTTTCTTCACGCCACTGATGAAGGTGATCCCACTAATGGCGACGACACCAGCATTGATCATGGTCGGCATATTGATGATGGACTCATTTAAGCAATTAGACTTTGAGGATCTCACCGCCCTTTCCACCGCGTCGGTTGCTTTATTGGCCATGCCGCTAACATTTAGTATTAGCGAAGGCATCGCGTTGGGCTTTATCACCTATGTGGGTATCATGCTTGGTACTGGTCGATATAAAGAGGTTACATGGATTACCTACGCCATGGCGGCGGTATTTGTGCTGCGTTATGTGCTCGATTTAAAATAAGGCCATTGGCTTAGTTTAAGGTCAACTAAGATGAAATATAAAAACCGTGATAGCGCGTCAGCTATTCACGGTTTTTTTATATCTTCAGCTATATAGTCCTACTCAAAAGTGTCCAGTTTGAAGGATGTTTCTCTTGCTTCTTAGCAATTGCGTCCGGCAAATCTGCATATTTTCACTAACATTAACCAACCTTATTTGTACGGGAAATTATCCCGCCAATGTTCGGCAATTTCTTGACGGGTACATAACCAGACTCGGTCATGGTCTTGCACATACTCGATAAAACGTTGCAAGGCAGCCATCCTTGCGGGCCGCCCAATAATGCGGCAATGTAAACCGACTGAGAGCATTTTAGGTGCGTAATCACCTTCAGCATACAAAACGTCAAAGGCATCTTTTAGATACTGGAAGAATTGATCGCCGCAGTTAAACCCTTGCGCACTCGCAAAGCGCATGTCATTGGTATCTAGCGTATAAGGTACAATCAGCAAAGGTTTATCGTGGTTTGTATCGTAATAGGGTAAATCATCTGCGTAGGAGTCCGCACAATAAAGCAGATCGTCACGTTGTGAAATAAGCTTGAGTGTGTTTGGACTAGTACGCCCGGTATACCATCCCTTAGGTTTTGAACCGGTAATCGCCTGATGCAGTTGCATTGAAGCGTCGATCATTTTACGTTCTTGGGCTTCAGGCATATTTTGATAATGGATCCAGCGCATGGCGTGGCTGGCAATCTCCCAATTAGCATCTTTCATGGCCGCAACAGCTTCGGGGTTGCGCTGCAACGCCATCGTCACCCCAAATACTGTGATGGGGACGTTCAGTTGTTCGAATAAACGATGAAGACGCCAAAATCCCGCTCGACTGCCGTATTCATACATGGACTCCATGCTTAGATGACGATCGCGATATGCCTGCGCACCGATGATCTCCGACAAAAATACTTCGGACGCCTCATCGCCGTGTAACACACAGCTCTCTCCCCCTTCTTCATAATTGAGCACAAACTGCACCGCAATTTTTGCTTTGCCTGGCCAGTTTGGATTGGGCGGACTGTCGCCATAACCAATTAAATCTCGTGGATATGCGTGGTTCATTTCCTGTCTCTTGTTATTGAAATCGTGGTGGTACTGTTAGGCCGCAGCCTTGCAATATAAGTTTGACTAAACTCTTCGTGGCGTTTGAGAATTCGATTTGATCCATCGCACGACCTTTTAGTTCAGTAATTTGCGCAGAAAAATCTGCATAATGTTGGCTACTGGCCCAAATATTAAACAATAGATAATGGGGATCAATTTCAGGTAACTTTCCCAATTCCATCCATTGGCGCAGTACTGATACGCGTGAATTCATCCAAGATGAATGTTGATCCTTGAAAAAGCTGCTCAAGTTTGGTGCACCATTGATAATTTCCAGTGCAAAAATTTTCGACGCGTCAGGGCGAAGACGAGATATTTCCATTTTATCAGCAATATACGTAGCCAGTACCTCTGCAGGATCGTCTTGAGCATTCGCGTTATCAAAGCTGCTATTCCATAGACTTAAAATTTCTTGCAACAACGCCAAATACAGGCCGTCTTTAGATTTAAAGTAGTATAGAACATTGGTTTTTGGCAGCTCTGCTCGATCTGCAATACGTTGCACCCGTGTCCCCTTAAACCCATGAATTGCAAACTCTTTTTCCGCAGCTGCAAGTATATTTGTGCGATTTATTGCTCCGATACTGTCGTCTTTTTTTGATAATGAGTCACTCATTTAATCCGTTAGTTCCCTTTATAAATGGCTAATATATTTAGCCGGCCAATCCTCATTAACATTTAGTTAACATGCTACCTAAAAAATCTTACTTTGCCTATAGGCACGTTAATCATTAAAAATTAGCGACTTAGGCATTAATTGCGCATTAATTATTGTCATGCTCAGCATAAAAAATACAAAGCCACTAAGCACTCATGATACCAATACTTGTAAACTAAATAGCAAGAACCTGACCAGTTGGTCTGGTTTTTGTATTAAATCACGTTATTATATAAATAATTCACACACTATTAATGACTGAGTCACTCGGAGATAACTATGATCAGCTTTCTACTTAACGACAAAGCTGTGCACATTGACGCTACTCAAGCAGACACCACGTTGCTTAATTACCTTCGGGACGGTTGCGGCCTCAGCGGCACCAAAGAGGGTTGCGCATCAGGCGATTGCGGCGCATGTACCGTCGTCATTGCACAAGCAAATGATCATGGCTCCGCTCTTGAATACCGTGCCCTAAATAGTTGCGTTACTTTCTTATCCGCTGTCCATGGTAAACAACTGTTGACCGTTGAGCATCTAGCTGACGGAGACACACTTCATCCCGTGCAAGCAGCCATGGTTGATTCTCATGGCTCACAGTGCGGCTTTTGTACGCCAGGTTTTGTTATGTCAATGTTCGCTTTGTATCAACAAGCCGAGATACCCAATAGAGAACAAATCAATATCGCTCTGGGCGGAAATTTATGCCGTTGTACCGGTTACCGCCCTATTATTGATGCCGCTGTGGCATCGTGCACGGGCAAAGTCGATGACAAATTCAGCGAGCGTCAAATGACTACTTTAACGCAATTGGCCCAATTAAATACGTCCAGCGCTGGCCTTGATAACCTATTAATGCCAACGAATAGAGCAGAGTTAGCTAACGTTATTTCTAACCACCCTAATGCGCGTAAATTTGCTGGCAGTACAGATTTAGCATTAGAAGTCACCCAACAGCTCAAATCCCTTTCTACGCTTATTAGCCTGACCAACGTTGCCGAACTATGCGTTATGCAAGAAACAGACTTAGGTCTAAACATTGGTGCGGCGGTGCCATTAAGCAAGATGGAAACGCTATTACTGTCATATTTTCCCGAACTGCACGAGCTACTCGACCGTTTTGCATCTACCCCAATACGAAACCAAGCAACGCTGGGTGGTAATGTGGCAAACGCGTCACCAATTGGTGACATGCCACCTGCTCTGCTAGCGCTAAATGCACGTGTTAAAGTTGACAATGGTTCTACGCGCCGGGATATTCCCATCAGCGAATTCTTCACAGGTTATCGGCAAACACTATTGCATCCAGACGAATGGATTGAAGCGATTTTCATTCCATACAAAAAGCCAAATAGCAAAATCAGTGCTTATAAGATTTCTAAACGCCAGGAAGACGACATATCGGCTGTATGCGCTGTTTTTAATCTAACACTTGATAATGAAAATATTATTCAGGATGTTAGCAGTGGTTTTGGTGGCGTGGCTGCTACGCCTGCTTCAGCAATAGATTTACGCAGTGCAATAATCGGTAAAGACTGGTCACAAAGTGCCACATTTGAGGCTGGTAAAAGCGTTTTGAGTCAGGCTTTTAATCCCATCGACGATGTACGAGCAAGTGCAAGCTATCGTCAAACGATGATCGTTAATCTCTGGAAGCGTTTTTGGTTACAAAGCAACCAGCAAAACCACAAAATTGAAACTCGGGTGCATGCTTATGAATAACAGAATTCCTTTACGATTCATTAAAACGTGCATCGCCAATAAGGCATTAAAGCGAGGTTGCGACCATGCGTAAATTGATTGAACAGCCCTTTACCAGCAATCCGCAGGGTAAAGTAGGCAAATCACATCCTCACGAAAGTGCCATTCGTCAGGTTAGTGGTCAGGCGCGTTACGTTGATGACATGCCACAGCCCGCTAACTTGCAATTTGCCGCTATCGGCACGAGTCCTGCGGCGTCAGGGATTATCAAATCGTTAGATCTCGCTGAGGTATGGGCAAGCCCAGGGGTGACAGATGTGATTACTGTTGACGATGTGCCAGGGCATGTTGATATTGCCCCTGTGTTTGACGGTGACCCTATATTTGCGCAAAACAGCGTGTTATTTCACGGCCAAGCGGTGTTTGCTGTACTCGCCGACACTGTACAACACGCGCGGCAAGCAGCCCTCAAGGCAAAAATAGAGATAACCCCTAGCGCGCCTTGCCTCAGCGTCGAAGCAGCCAAGCAACAAAGTAACTTTGTGCGCCCGCCACACTACATGCAACAAGGTGATTTTGCTGCAGCATATAACGTCAGCGACTTTACCCTGCAAAATCATTTGAGTATTGGTGGTCAAGAACATATGTATCTTGAAGGTCAGGTTTCTATGGCCATCAGTGAAGAAGAAGATCGAGTGCTCGTTTATACCTCAAGCCAACACCCCAGCGAAGTACAAAAACTCATTGCTGAAGTCTTGAATTGTAAATTGCATAAGGTCGTAGTCGACATGCGCCGTATGGGCGGTGGGTTTGGCGGTAAAGAAACTCAGGCTGCTCAGTGGGCATGCATTGCAGCCTTACTCGCCAAGCGAAACCAGTGTGCAGTAAAACTGCGCTTACCACGCATGCAAGACATGATTGCGACGGGTAAGCGTCACCCGTTCGAGAACCATTACAAAGTCGGTTTTGATAAAAACGGACTCATAACGGCGGCTGATATCGAGATAAATGGTAATTGCGGACATTCACCAGACTTGTCAGACGCCATTGTCGACCGAGCTATGTTTCATTGTGACAACGGTTATTACTTAGAGAACGTTAATGTCGCTGGTCATCGCTGTCGCACCAATCAGGTTTCGCACACTGCTTACCGAGGTTTTGGTGGGCCCCAAGGCATGATAGTGGCAGAAGCCATGATGGATGCCATCGCACGTAGCGTAAACAAAGATCCGCTAACGGTACGTAAGCTAAATTTGTACGGTGAACATCAGCGTAATGTCACGCCCTACGGTATGACTGTCGAACACAATTTATTGGCGGATATTATCAGCCGCTTAGAAGACTCCTCAGATTATTGGCCGCGTAGAAAATCGATTAACGAATTCAATAAAACCAATCCCATAATCAAGAAAGGCTTGGCTTTAACGCCCGTTAAATTCGGCATTTCGTTCACCGCCAAACATTTGAATCAAGCGGGTGCCCTGCTCCATGTATACACAGACGGCAGCATGCAGATTAATCACGGCGGCACAGAAATGGGCCAAGGTCTGCATACCAAGATTGGCCAGATCGTCGCCAATGAATTTGGTATTTCCTTGCACGATGTGGAAGTGACATCTACCCGCACTGATAAAGTGCCCAATACCTCACCAACCGCAGCATCTAGTGGAACTGACTTAAATGGTAAAGCCGCACAAAATGCCTGCATTACCGTCAAGCAACGCTTGGCTGAATTTTATGCCGCTGAAATAAACAGGTCTGATTTGACCGCTGAACATGTCATTTTCGCTGACAATACGGTTATGTTAGGCGAACATAGCATCGGCTTTGTTGAGCTGATACAAAACGCCTACATTGGCCGCGTGTCACTTTCATCGACGGGGTTTTATAAAACGCCGAAAATTCATTATGATCGCAGCACAGGAAACGGGCGTCCATTTTTCTACTTTGCATATGGTGCATCGGTTTCTGAAGTGGCTATAGACACCTTGACCGGCGAGTACAAGGTCGAACGTGTGGATATTCTTCACGATGTGGGACGCAGTTTAAACCCTGCTATTGATGTTGGCCAAATTGAAGGCGGCTTTATTCAAGGTATGGGCTGGCTGACCACAGAAGATTTAAAATGGGACGAAAACGGTCGATTAATAAGTAACAACCCTGCCACTTATAAAATCCCAGCCATTGGTGATACACCAGAAATATTTAACGTTGATTTGTATCAGCGGGATAATGACGAAGACAGTATTTATCACTCAAAAGCGGTAGGCGAGCCGCCCTTTATGCTGGCGAATTCTGTCTGGTGTGCTTTAAAAGACGCCATATCAAGTCTCACGGATTATAAACAGGACCCACAACTTCCAGTGCCCGCCACACCTGAAGCGGTACTGAAGTGCATCGAGTCGCTTAGTAACATGTCAAACAGCGAGCACAACTAATATGAACACCAATAAATGGTTTGACGCCCTGCATCAATGCCAAGAACAAGGTAAAGCCTATGTATTGGTGACATTGCTGGCATCTGCGGGTTCAACACCTCGCGGCAATGGAACCAAAATGGTTATTACCGGCGATGAAACGTTCGACACTATAGGTGGCGGTCATCTTGAGTTTGCAGCCACCGAACAGGCCCGTGCTTTATTGGCGAACAATGAACACACCCAGCATATTGAGCATTACCCTCTATCAAGTAAATTAGGCCAATGCTGTGGTGGCGCGGTTAATGTGTTATTCGAAGTCATGGTAGAGCAATGCCAAATTGTGCAAATATTCGGTGCCGGTCATGTTGCCCACGCTCTAATACCGTTACTTGCGCAACTGCCATTGCAAATACAATGGATTGATCAAAGAAAGCAGCTTTTTCCACAGGGTAAAGCGACGTTCGATTTCGCCAACCTAAAGATGATAGTCAGCGAAGAGCCAACTGAGCATATCGCATTAGCCCCTAACAACAGCTGGGTGGTAATAATGACCCATAACCACCAATTAGATTACGCGCTCGTTGAAGCAGCCCTTAAGAGGCCTGAGCTGCCTTACATCGGCATGATAGGCTCAAACACCAAGGCCAAACGTTTTGCCACCCGCATCGCAGCCCGTATGCCGGATACTGTTGAGCCAGACCGCTTAGTCAGCCCAATTGGCATACTGGATATCCCTGGTAAACGCCCCATCGAGGTAGCCGTATCTATCGCAGGCCAGCTTATTCAACGCCTCAATAATAAATGTGTTCAAGGTCTGCACGTAAACGCAGATGAGAGCAATAAAAGTGAATCACAGCGCCAGAAACAAGCGAAAGCATGGCGCGCTTCAAAAGAGCTTAAAGACCTATTATGACCCTAGATGAACTGAATAACAGTACCGTTGAAGCAGCAGAAGCGTTTTTCGCCCAAACCTGCGCAGCCAAACGTTGGGTCACTAAAATGCAAGAACAGCGTCCCTATGCCAATAAGCCTAATGTACTTCAGCGGGCAAAAGACAATTGGCAAGACATGGGACGAGAGGACTTTTTACAAGCGTTCGATGCTCATCCGATGATCGGCGACATCAGCAGCCTACGTGAGAAGTATGCCAGCACCAAAGCCATGGCGAGCAACGAGCAAGATGGCGCCCGTCAAGCGGATGAAGCCATCTTAATGGCATTGCAAAAATTAAACCTGGCTTACAAAGAAAAACACGGTTTTATTTTTATCATATGCGCCAGTGGACTCGATGCGCACACCATGCTTAAGGAAATTGAGCAACGTATTGATAACACCACGGCCACTGAGATCAGCAATGCCAGTGATGAACAAATTAAAATTACCATTTTACGTATACTAAGAGGCTTATCAGATGAGTAAAGCACCGTCACTTTCCAGCCATGTTTTAGACACCACCTTAGGTAAACCCGCCTCAAATATGCAGCTTATATTAACCGCGCCTAATGGTGATATTGCCCGCGTACAAACAGATGCAGATGGTCGCTGTAATCAATGGAGTGAAGTTGTTATTTCAGCTGGACACTATCACCTTAGGTTTGTAACCGGTGAGTATTTATCTAGCCAGCATGGCAGCGCATTTTATCCCTTCGTGGATGTGCATTTTGAAATAACGCAAGACGGTGGTCACTACCATATCCCGTTGCTTATTTCTCCTTTTGGCTTTAGCAGTTACCGCGGTAGCTAATGGAATATTTTATTCAATGACAACACATTTATACCGTGCATCCATTTTGCACTTTGCACACAAAAGTAATCAGCCTGAAGATGATTATACCTATTTCCAAGATGGAGCAATGGTTACGCGTAACGGTAAGATCATTGCTGTAGGTGAAAGAAAAATCGTTGAAAATCAATATCAAGATGTTAAAACACATGATTTTTCTGGCCAACTCATTGTACCCGGCTTTATTGACAGTCATCTGCATTTCCCGCAGACAGAAATGCTCGCAAGTTTTGGTGAGCAACTACTGGACTGGCTAGAAAACTACACTTTTCCCACGGAACGGAAATTTGCACAACCCGAGTATGCTGCGCACATTGCTGATATTTTCTTACGCCAACTTTACCGCCACGGTACCACCAGCGCCATGGTTTATTCCTCGGTACATCAGTGCGCAGCCGATGCGCTATTCACCGCAGCCCAAAAACACAATATGCTACTGATTGCCGGTAAAGTATGCATGGACAGGCATTGTCCAACTTGGTTGCAAGACACCCCTGAAAAAGCACAAAAACATAGCGCTGAATTGATTGAATGCTGGCATGGTAAGGACAGATTGCATTACGCTATTACGCCGCGTTTTGCGCCAACCAGTAGCCCTGCACAATTGCATGCCTTGGGTGAATTAGCTCAGCAATATCCAGACGTTTATATCCAGACCCATTTGAATGAAAACCTGAATGAGATAGCCTGGGTAAATTCGCTATTTCCTAAACACGATGGTTATCTCGATGTGTACGATAAATTCCATATGTTGCGCCCTAAAGCAGTTTTCGGACATTGCATTCATATGCAAGAACATGAATGGCAACGAATGGCACAAAGTGGCGCAAGTATCGCTTTTTGCCCTACCTCAAATCTATTTTTAGGCAGTGGTTTATTCGATCTTAAAACGGCGGAAAAACACACTATACCAGTAGCATTAGCAACGGATGTTGGCGCAGGCACAAGTTTTAGTATGCTGCGCACCTTAGGTGAAGCCTATAAAGTCGGTCAATTGCGCGGCGATCAACTACAACCACTTCACGGCTTGTATTTGATGACTCAAGGTGCAGCAATTGCCCATGGTTTAGCGGACAGTATAGGCAACTTAAACCCCGGCACTGACGCGGATTTTGTCGTGCTTAATCCAAATTTTGATGAGTTGACGACCCTCAGGTTCGAGCAACATAACGAGGTGCAGGATATTATTTTTGCGCTTAGTATGTTGGCAGATGACCGAGCCATCAGCGCTACGTATATTGCCGGTGAGCCGGTTTACCAAACACACACATAATAATAATAAACAAGGAACTTCAGCATGGCATGGTTTGATTGGTCATCTTTATTTATACGTTGGTTTCACGTCATTGCTGGCGTGGCGTGGATTGGCGCATCATTTTACTTTATCTGGCTGGATAACAACTTACGCACTCCGCCAAAATGGAAACAAGACAAAGGCATTAAAGGCGATTTGTGGGCTGTGCACGGTGGCGGGTTTTACGAAGTCGCCAAATACCAGCGCGGCCCAGAGAAAATACCTGAAACCCTGCATTGGTTTAAATGGGAAGCCTACACCACTTGGTTAAGTGGTTTTTTACTGCTCAGCTTAATTTATTATCATGGCGCGTCGATTTACTTGATTGACCCCACCGTGATGGATTTAACGCCTAAAGACGCTATTACTCGTGGCTTAGGACTTATTTTTGGTGGTCTGTTTATTTACGAAGGCGCCTGTCGCAGCGCTCTAAGTCGTTACCCTGCTCTGTTCGGCATTATGTTACTCGTGCTGCTTGGCGCAGTGAGTTACTTAGCCACCCATTGGTTTAGCGGTCGCGGTGCGTTTATGCATGTAGGCGCATTAATCGGCACCATTATGGCCGGTAATGTATTTTTCAAAATCATGCCCGCCCAGCGCCTAATGGTTGACGCTGTCACCAATAATACAGAAATTGATCCCGCTTGGGGCTTGGCGGCTAAATTACGCTCGGTACACAACAATTACTTAACACTGCCATTGCTGTTTATCATGATTAGCAACCATTACCCTATGACGTTTCAACACCCTCAAGCTTGGGCTGTATTAATGGCAATTGGGGTGGTTTCAGCGTGGATACGTCATTTCTTTAACCTAAAACATGTGGGTATTTCACGTCCTTCTGTGCTTATTACTGGCGCTATCGGCATGCTGATCATTGCCGGTTGGGTATCTTACCCGCGCACAGCAAATGAATCGTCTGCCCCCGCAGTTGCAATGCACACTGCTCCAGTGACATTGAATGCAGTTGAACAAAAAGCGTTTGACGTAGTTCAGACTCACTGCGCTAATTGCCATTCAGCCAAACCAACAGACAACCTGTTTGTTGTTGCTCCGTTAGGCTTAATATTTGATACATGGCAACAGGTCAACGCTAAAGCGCCGCTTATATATCAGCGCGCAGTCGTGACTAAAGATATGCCATTGATGAACAAGACCGGTATGACAGAACAAGATCGTGATGCCATACGTGCATGGATTGACCAATAGGGATACGACTTGGCACCAGTGCTTGAAATGAGCGCTTCACTTTAATTTGTATCACGAATGACATATTAACCACTCGTGCACAGGGACTACTCATCTCTGTGCACTGATTACTGTGATTCGCAGACGTTCTCAAACGAACACAACGACCCTCAACTTTTTACCTGTCCCTTCCTGTACCTAGTTTTTTACGCTGCATGTAATTCGCTAATTGATTGTCGCTAAGGGCAGTACTTTTCTGTAGCGCGTCAAAGACACCTCGCTGATCTGCAACGTTGCGCTGTTGCCCTAACTTGTCTTTGGCGTCAATGTGGCTAATAGCTATTTTAAAACCCACCACCGCTTGCCTGAGCTTGTCCTGATAAGCTCGTGGCATCAGAACTTCGTTGTTTAATAATTCAGGTTCATATTTGGCTACAAGACGATCCATAATTTGTACTGTATCGTCTTCATTTAATAAAGATGCACGACCAGTGCAATGCACAGCCGAGTAGTTCCATGTAGGCACACCAGGACCTTTTTCATACCATGTTGGCGAAATATAGGCGTGGGGACCACTAAAAATAACTAACGCGTTTTCTTGTGCGAGTTGCTTACACTGTGGGTTGGCCTTTGCGAGATGCCCATATAACACCCCTTTTTCGCCCTCATCAGGCGCAAAAATAAATGGAATGTGTGTCGCTTCCAACGGATCAGATACTAAAATGCCAAAGCTATGTTCATTAATAAACTGAGCAATATCCTCGCCGTCTTGCATACGCATATTGTTTGGAATAAACATGGGTAACGCCTATTAGTTTTATCGTTGTTACATTAAATACTGCCTTCACATAACGCTATTGATGACGCATAGATGCTCAAAATATTCAATTAATGTGAAAGCCAAGTTGCGCGACAATCACCCGTAATTATTGCCAAGAAATAATAGGAGTGTACCAGTACAGTGCAACCTAAAAGATGACATTGATATGAACAAACTGGGCTGGTATATCAGATACCAAAAAGTGCTCTATTTTGAGCACTTTTCTGTAAATTTTGCATTGATAACTGTCTAGCAATTAAACGAGGTATTTTATACCCGAATAAGAGTACAAATTTTATTACCTGCAGGGTCACGTAAATACGCAAGGTGCATTTGATTCTCACCCGCCCCGCGCACACCAGGAGGATCTTCACAAGCTACCCCACCATTAGCCAAACCTGCAGCATGCCAAGCTTCCGCTTGTTCGACGCTTTCCACCTTAAAGCCTAGAGTCGAACCATTCCCATGACAAGCGGGCTCACCGTCGATAGGTTTCGTTAACGCGAATATTCCGCTTTTTTCAAAATAGAAACAACGCCCTTTATCATCCATAACACCTGGTTTGTAGCCCAAAACAGTCATAGTGGCATCATAAAACGCTTTTGATGCTTCCATATCGTTAACACCTATCATCACGTGACTAAACATAATTAAACTCCTTGAAATAGCCTTCTGGCATTTAAAATTAGGCCAACCTGAGGAAACCAATTACTATTTAGCCTAATCAGTTGGCGTAAACAGTCCAGATAAATCAGAGCTAACCTGAATGTAATATTAGTTAACTCAACAAGTTATCAGCACTTTACAGCCGTAGCAATAAAATTAATTAATCAGTAAAGAGGTCACGAGTAATTCAATACTTCTAAGGAAAACGTTTTATAAGGCCGCCCTCTTTACTTATAAAATCATACATAAAGCCAGGGATTAACGATGGTAATCCTACCGCCAGAACCAAAATCAACAAGCTTATTTTGTCGAGCCTATCTTCTGATATTGCACTGCTGAAAACTGAGTCTCTGATTAGGTCTACCCAAACGGTGGAACTATGTCCCGTGAAAAATAAGTAAAGCGCAATGCTAAGCACGGGACATAACACGGCTAAATGGATCATCTTAGCGGTCGAACTCATATTGTTGATAGAGAACCTATTTTCATTAGGTGAAGAGACGTCTTTGACCAATAACTCAGTAATAGAGCATTCATAAACTGACGCCAACGATTTAGCTGATTCTTGGGACGCCACGCCAGATTTTTCAATTCGTTGAATCGTCCGTAAGCTTAAGCCTGTTACCTCAGCCAGCTGCGTTTGGCTCCAGGCTCTAGTGTCTCGTTGAGTCTTTAACGTGTCTTTATTTAATTGCATATCCATTTTTCAATCCCTCTTCATATAAGTGCAATTAATATGAAGAAGTCTTGCCTTTTTTAATACGTCATTTATATGCCATTAGTACGACAGTAGCACGCCAATAGAGTGCTGGCGGGGTATTACCCTTATAAATAACGGTTACCTAAATATTAACTAACGCGTGTTATTACATTAGCCACAACAAAATCACACCGAACACAATCCTATATATACCGAATGCAACGAATGTAAATCTGTCCAGAAAACGCATAAATAAGTTAATCGACAAATAAGCAACAATAAAGGAGGTCACAAAACCCACTAACAAAATGAGTAAATTACCGTCACTAAACTCATTATAGTGTTTTACAGTATCAAACCCCGCTGCAGCAGCAAGTACAGGAAGCGCAAGCAGAAAGGAAAATTCCGCGCTGACTTTTCGATTCAACCCGACCAGTAAGCCTCCAACGATAGAAGCCCCAGCTCGACTTGTGCCGGGTATAAGTGCAAACACTTGGGCAACGCCTATCCACATGGCTTGCTTATAGGAGATATTTTCTATCCCGATTGTTTGTTCAGAATGTTCTTTATAAAAATACTCAACAATCAAAAAGACAATTCCGCCAACAATGAACATTGTGCCCACGATTGACACGGTAAAAAAGTCTTTAATCTGTTGATGAAATAGCAGTCCAATGCAGCCAATAGGAATAAATGCCATTAGCACTTTCACCCATAAATCGCGGTGTTTTAAGGTAAATTTATCTCTATAGTTGGCAACAACAGCAAGAATGGCAGAAAGTTGAATGATCACCTCAAACGCCTTGTTTGCCTCGGTCTGCTCAACTCCCAACCAACTACTGGCCACTATCAGATGGCCAGTTGAAGAAATAGGTAAAAACTCAGTAACACCCTCAATGATGCCTAAAATTATCGATTGTAAAAAATCCATACTTATTTTCTATAAACCTAATTAATATATGGCCTAGCAGCCGATTTACCGGTTCCCGACAAACATATAGACGGAAACGATGATACACACATGGCTTGGCAGTATTGAATTACAAGTACGTAATACTTCGCCGAAAACCAATTAAATAAGAACGTCATGCGTGATTATTATATTTTACACGGTTTACGAATAAGCAATCCAAGGATTATGTTGCATGCTGTTTCAAATCTTAGGGTTAATAACGCAGTAACCCAATTGAGTGGGCCTTGTGCACATACCCTGCATACTAGTGACTCATGCTAGCGATAATAAGTACCTGGCGAGTAAGCAAAAAAATAACACTGATTGGTCACTCATTCGCAAAAGCTGGGCACTCTAATTGCGCATTCCAATTGAAAAAAAGACTTACTCTACACACAGACCACCAGCGAATTTCTAAATTTTAAAGGCCATTAACATTATTTTTTGATGTCAGGTAATGTGCGCTTCGGATGCATACCATTAACCATACCCATAAAAGGGGGATGTATAGAATATCCAACCATACTTAGCAATTGTTCAGGAATTTTTTGCAGCGTTTCTTGGCTGAGCTCTAGAAAGAAATTTTCCTGTGGTCTAAGCCAAGGTTCACAGTACTGGCACGTTGCAGCAAGACGACTATGCTGCGACTGATTGGCTCCGCCACCGTGCCACGTGGTACCCAAGAAAAAAACGACCGAACCTGCGGGCATCACTAATGGAATGGTTCTGCTTCGGTCGGTGATAATCTCTTGTCCAAGCGTGTGACTTTCAGGAATGAAAACCGTTGCGCCATTTTCCTCAGTAAATTCATCTATAGACCAAATAGTCGCTGCACCGAATGGCTTGCGTGGACGCGGTACAGGGTAAAAGCCATCATCGTAATGCAATGGCTGCGCTGCCTCACCTGGCAAAATATTTATCATTTGAGCTTGGCTGAGCAGGTAATTGGGTTGAAATAGTTTATCAAGTAGACCTGTGATCCTAGGATGAATAGCAAGTGAATCAATTACGCGTGTTTTTTCAAGCACACTATAAAGACGCTGTGTTTTTAGCCCTTCAAAGTTATTTCGACCTGCACCACCTAATAACGGAACCGTCGCACTTCGAATAACGTCTAATTCAAGCTTACTAAGCAAGTTAGTAATTATGACGTAGCCATTTTTCTGTAATGCGTCGAAGTCGTCGGCTATTTGTGTTTTAAGCTCATCTGAAACGCTGCTCTTGTCAGATAAAAACGCTTTGTGTTTATTCGCAAGGTCATGCTGAAGATCGATAATCGACTCAATATTTTTAGTTTTAGTCATACTGAAATATTCCGGTGATGTTTCATATTTAAGTGTTATCAAAAAGTAGCATGACACCAGAAATTAAAATAGGCGGTTTAAAATATGTCGTAATTAGGTTGATTAACTGCGTTTTGAAGATTGAGTCATCCCTTATCTACTGAATCAAAAATGTAAAACGATACAAACTTAGAGCGGATTTAAAAATACAGATCATATCCTTGTTATGACTAATTAATCGCGCCTACACAGACACTCCCCCCACCAACGCCTACAATAGTCATTTCTATCTCGCTTTTGATGCTTACCCTGTTGTGAGAGACAACTGAGCACCCAGTCGACTGCTCTAAGCTTTACTTATTTATTTCGTCTCACGTACCCGGATATTTATTCGTCACCAAAATCGTTACGTCATTGGCACGCACACCCTGTGTGCCCATGACTTTATGGCTTTTTCTCCATGGATGAATATATCGCTAGTGCGTTACCTAATATGGCTATTTTTTAAGTGTCGTTTTGGATTAGCACTCAAGCACGATATAATAATCAGGTAAATTTCATAAAAATAATAAAAGGGAGAATCTGCTTTTGAATACTTTGTTAAGGCTCGCGTTGTTGCTGACAATGAGTTTCGTGAATATCGTTTATGCTGGGATGCCAGTTGAGAATTTATCGGCTGAGCAGTCGAGTCGCATTGTCCAAAACGTGAAAGTACAACCTACAGACACGTTTGACAATTTTTTAGATCAGTTACTCTCGTCTTCTGTTCTAACTGACCAAAGCGTTGCCCCACAGAGTACTGCCGAAAAGAAGGTTTTGTCGCTCACAGTTAAAAAATATCGCGCGAAAGAAACCCTGACAGCATCCGAATTGCATATGATGCAGCGCTTATTAGGCCTGTATTCACGGCTGAAATACGGTCAAGATGCCATCAACGCCTTGGCAAAATTAGTGGCAATCCCCACTTTTAACGTCGCAGGTTTGGCGCAACATAACAATCCACAATTTAAAAAAATGGCCAGCGTGCTAGCCAAAATGGCGCAAGATTTCAATTTGGAATTTCGTAATATCGACAATCGCATTTACGAAGTCTCTCTTAAAGGTAGCTCAAAAGAAGTGGTGGGTATTCATGCCCATGCCGATGTAGTGCCAGTTACGCCTTCATTGTGGGTACTAGAAGATGGCACAAAACTTGACCCGTTTCATCTAACCCGCATTGGCGATCGTATGTATGGCCGAGGCACTGAAGATGACAAAAACGGCATAGTAGTTACCATGTACGCAATGAAAGTCATCCAGGAAGAAAACATTCCGTTACTACGTAATATTCATTTATTGATTGATACCACCGAAGAAACCTCATCTCAGGCCATACCCTATTATTTTGCCCGTAATCCTACCCCTAAGTATAATCTGGCCCTAGACGGTAATTATCCAGTGGTGATAGCGGAAAAAGGCTCAGGTGGTGTTATGGCTAACTTTCCAGTACGCCCAGGACAAACTAATGCCAGCGCGAGTGCTGAAATTGTGACAATCACCGGTGGCTTAGCCATGAATCAAATTCCTTCAGCCAGTGTTGCCACGATTACCAGCCCCAAACATAAATCACTAGTGTTAGCACTTAATCAATTTGCTGCCAACTTTGTGGCCGCCAATGGGGGTGACTTTTCTATTGAAGCCGTGACTGATTCACACGTTATCACCCTTACGGTTAAAGGCGTATCAGCCCATTCATCGGATCCTGAGTCTGGTGTTAATCCTGTCTCAAGAATGTTTGCGTTTATTGAATTTGTACAGCGCCAAGAAGCGATATTTAAGTTTAATCATATAACTGACGCGGCCACTTATATTATGGCCAACTGGGGACTGAGTTCTTTTGGCAATACTCTGAACATTGATTATGCTCATGAATTCATGGGCCCACTGACTACCGCAGTTACCTTTATTGCCCTTGATGATAAAAATCTACAAGTGGGTGTCAACTTGCGTTTGCCTGTGGGCCCAGATGTAAACACGTTGAAACAAGACATTTCTCGCAAACTACATGCTTGGCAAAAAGACAGTGCTATAAACGTGGCATTTAAAATTGGCATGCGTGAACCCATGTATCGTAACCCGAAAGGCCAATGGGTGAATGCGTTAGTCGATGTCGCCACAGAAAACTTGTCGATGCCCCGTGAGTTTGGCTCGTCTAGCGGCGGCACATCGGTGCATAATTTACCCAATGGTGTACAATTTGGCCTTGCCATGCCCCACGAAAAATACACCGGACATAACGCTAATGAATTTAAACGCGTTGAGCAATTTTTACTTGATATGCAAATTATCACCGAAATGATTACCCGTGTGGGGCAATTGCCCAGTTTAGAGTAAGTCTCATCGTGCGTAAGTTACGTGCTAGCCACTGCCTGCTATTGGCACAGACTATTTAGTCGAGCAATTAAATACAAAACAAGCAAAAGCGACCCAAGACGAACGGGTCGTTTTTGCTTGTAACGACTAAAATACGCGCAGGTACCAGTAAACTATATCTATATTATTAACAGCCTGCTAACAAGCGAAAATCAAGCCTATTGCCCATTACTTTTTGCTCCAGGGGCATCCTAATCCTTATCTGTCTTGCTCATGATATAACTCGCCACTGCCTCTTTAAAATAGTTGTAAACCCTGAGCGACAATTCGGGTATCTCTGTTTGTTTATTTTTAGGAGCAATACTGGCCACAAACATTGTCGCCAGTAGTTGCGGTCTATATACTCCGCAAGATATTGTGGGGGCTTGAAAAAGAGCACACCTTGCGTTTTATTTTCCAGCCTAATTGGAGTTCTATATGTTGTTTGACGGTAACTTAGTCACTGAATCAGCCATTCGTCAAAAAATTCGTGATTTTTATCGAATTGATGAAAACCTTGCCGTTGAACATATTCTGCCTGACGCAGAAGTGAATATGCGTGCCCGCAGCCGAGCTTGGGAACGAGCACGTAAAATGGTGCTACAAATTCGAAATGATCAAGAAGGTACGGGCGTAGTTGAAGCGCTACTTAACGAGTACTCTCTATCTTCCGCCGAAGGCGTGGTACTAATGTGTTTGGCCGAAGCGTTGTTACGGGTACCGGACAAAGGTACTCAAGACAAATTGATCAGCGATAAATTATCCAAAGGTCAGTGGAGTTCACACCTAGGCAACAGCGACTCATTATTTGTGAATGCCTCGTCTTGGGGTTTGCTATTAACCGGTGGTTTGGTTAATTATGCCAATCAACAAAACAAATTTGGCTTCCTGAAAAAAACCTTGGGAAAAGTTGGCGAACCGGTTATCCGTAAGGCTATGAACATCGCGATGAAGGTGATGGGCCAACAGTTTGTTATGGGCGAAACCATCGAAGATGCCGTGCAGCGCGCTGAAGAAAAAGAGCGCAAAGGTTATGTGTACTCGTATGACATGCTTGGTGAAGGTGCCAGAACCCAAAAAGATGCGGACGATTATTATAATGCTTATGCACAAGCGATTGAAGTAATAGGCAAAGCGGCAAAAGGCAAAGGCCCGAGAAAGAGCCCAGGGATCTCAGTGAAGTTATCAGCCATTCACCCGCGCTATGAATTTACCCATAGAGAAAGGGTTATGGCGGAAATCCCCCCCAAACTAAAAAAATTATGTTTATTGGCCAAACAATACGATATTGGCTTAACCGTTGATGCCGAAGAATCAGAACGGCTAGATATCTCTTTGGACGTGATTGAACACGTATTCAGTGACCCTGACTTGGCAGGCTGGAGTGGCTTTGGTTTAGCGGTACAGTCTTACCAAAAACGTGCGTTATATGTTATCGACTGGTTGCGAGAACTAACCGAAAAAGTTGGCCGCAAAATGATGGTCAGACTGGTAAAAGGCGCATACTGGGATACTGAAATCAAGAATGCGCAAAAAGATGGATTAGAACACTTTCCAGTTTTTACCCGTAAATCATCTACCGATGTGTCTTATCATGCTTGTGCCAACCGTTTACTGGATTTCCGCGACACGATTTACCCACAATTTGCGACCCATAATGCCTATACAGCCGCCGTCATAATTGAATTGGCTGGTGATGATAAAGAAGGATTTGAGTTTCAGTGCCTGCACGGTATGGGTGATAGCCTATATGATCAAATAGTTACTGTAGAAAATATTCAATGCCGCATTTACGCCCCAGTTGGCGAACACGAAGACTTATTGGCCTATCTTGTACGCCGTCTGCTTGAAAACGGTGCGAACTCTTCTTTTGTTAATGCTATCGTCGACGAATCTAGACCTGTTGAATCATTACTCGAAGATCCTGTTGAAAAGACCCAACGATTAAAATTTAAATACAACGACCAGATCCAGAAACCCATCGCGTTGTTTGGCGAAGAAAGAAACAACTCCAAAGGTATCGATGTCACCGATATTAATCAAATCACGCCGCTTAAAGCCGCCGTGGATCGCTGGTTTGACGACCACCTATTGACTGAAGATCAAGTACCTGAAGGTTGCCATGCAGTGCGCAATCCTGCCAATGTAGATGAAATTATTGGCTTTCACCAATTCGATACTCAGCAAGAAATGGCTGATAAGTTAACCACTGCGCACAAAACCTTTGCGACGTGGTCGCAAACCCCCATGAAGGAGCGCGCGGATTTGCTGCGACGCACCGCTGACATCCTTGAACGTAATATCGATGAGCTGATTGCTCTGTGTATTAAAGAAGCAGGAAAAGTGACATCGGATGGGGTAGACGAAGTCCGCGAAGCGGTAGACTTTTGTCGCTATTACGCTGCTCGCGCGGAAAAGCTTGCAGAAGACGACAGACTCGCACCTCGTGGTGTAGTGCTGTGTATCAGTCCGTGGAACTTCCCATTGGCCATATTTTTAGGTCAAGTAGCGGCGGCACTGGTAACCGGCAACACCGTAATTGCCAAACCGGCTGAGCAAACAAGCTTAATCGCTTTGCGTGCTCTGCAATTAATGGAGTATGTAGGTTTACCTGCAGGTGTGGTTCAGGCTGTTATCGCACAAGGCCCTGATGTAGGTGAAGTCTTATTACCTGATGAACGTATCAAAGCTGTTATGTTTACCGGTTCAACCGTTACCGGCAATATTATCGCTAACGCATTGGCCCAAAGAGGCGGTGAACAAGTCCCTCTAATAGCCGAAACAGGCGGTCAAAACTGCATGATTGTGGATTCAACCGCCCTACCCGAGCAAGTGGTCGATGACGTTATAGCTTCTGGCTTTCAAAGCGCTGGCCAGCGTTGTTCAGCCTTGCGTGTACTGTTTTTACAGGAAGAAATCGCCGATACCGTGACCGAAATGTTGATTGGTGCACTACAGGAAATGAGCGTGGGTGATCCAGCCTATTTAGCTACTGATATTGGCCCCGTTATTGATCAAAAAGCGTTGGCCAACTTGCAAGCGCATGCTGCCGATATGCAAAAAAATGGTACCTTATTATATGAATGTAAAGTCCCTGCTAACAAGGGTACCTTCTTTGCGCCCAAGCTTTATGAGATAGCAGATATCTCCGTACTCAAGCGTGAAGTGTTCGGCCCCTGTGTTCATATTGTGCGCTTCAAGGCAGATGATTTAGAAAACACAGTCGAAAAAATTAATGCCACAGGCTTTGGTTTAACCATGGGGATTCATACGCGAATTGATATGCGCGCCATGGAGTTGGTAAAACTCTCCCGAGCCGGTAACGTTTATGTAAACCGTAATATGATTGGCGCGATAGTTGGTGTTCAACCTTTTGGTGGACGCGGTCTATCAGGCACTGGCCCTAAAGCAGGCGGGCCTAACTACTTGCCACGCCTAATGCTAGAAAAGTCGACCCCAAGGCCGGTAAGTGAATTGTTGCCTAATACAGATTCAGCACTGCAAAGTGATGAAAAAGCAACGCAACAAGCTGCTCAGTTTATGAAAAATGCCCACGCTACCGAACATGAATGGCGACTAACGGATCTGAACACCCGTATCTCTTCGGTTCGTCAATTGCTCGCAAAGTTAGCTAAGGTAGGCATAGTTGAAGAATTGGCTGAAGATTTAAACTCCACGTTAGCCGCGGCTCGCTCTCAGTTGATCAGTATCGAAAAACGTTTGAAAAAGCCCAAAGTATTACCTGGGCCAACGGGCGAATCTAATGTGCTGTATCTTGAACCCAGAGGGATCCTGGTTTGTTTCGCTGATAAAGACGTAACGTTCGAGTATTGGACTCTGTCTATTGTGACCGCACTAGCAACAGGGAACATCGTCATTGCCGTAGTGTCTGAACTGTTCTACGACGAAGCAATTGAATTTCGCGAACAGTTTATTGCTACCGGTGCGCCTGAAGGTGTGTTCCAAGTGGCTAAGCTGCATCACTTGCAAGCATTGTTGGCGGAAGATGCACTTACAGGTGTGGTAATAGACAGTAACAGTGATCGTTCTAGTTACATGGTCAAAATGCTCGCCAAACGTACAGGGGCAATATTGCCTGTTATTACCGCCGAGTATAATGATCACCTGATCCAACGTTTGCTAACAGAAAAAACCGTCAGTATCGATACTACCGCATCAGGCGGTAATACCTCACTTATGACGTTGGTTGAAGAAGAAGAAGACGACGAGTAAGGTCACAGCCATAAAAAAGCGCGCCTAGAAAGCGCGCTTTAGCATGTTAATAAACCCCGGCTTTTAGTCGGGGTTTTCTTTATATGGGCAAAAAAAGTATTTATTGAGTGGGAGTAGTTGAAAATTCAACGCCCTAAAAATTGAATTGCTGATGCAAATGATATCCAATCAGAAGCACACTTAAACCAACCACCTGAATATAAAACGACAGTTTGGCTTGCTTCCAATAACGTGCGAGAAAAAGCAAACACATTTGATTAATAAACAAACACGCTAAGCCCCAAAAAATGCTTGTTGCAAACGCCTCGATTAACAGCAGCACCATACCGGCAATTAATATAAGCAGCCCTATTAAGGTGATAATCATGGTCGTCATATTAAAACTTTATCGCAGAATGGAATATTAAAGGTTTCACAGTGTTAACCCCATGTGCGTTAAGCATTAGCGATAATGTAGCAGAATATGCAATTTTATGGGGTAGGTAAGTCGGTCATTAAAGCAGGGCAAAATCCCGCACAATTTTAACTATAAAACGCTTCAACCGTTCCTTTAAGGGTAATCAACAGCGGTTGACCCCGGCGGTCCAATGCTTTTGGAGAAGGTATTTTAACCCAACCTTCACTGATGCAATATTCTTCGACATTAGTGTGCTCTTTGCCGTTCAACCGAATACCTATGTTGTGCTCAAAAATTTCTTCCACATGAAATTTGCTGCGGGGATTACCCGAAAGGCGATCCGGTAACTCGGGTAGCGCTTTAGTGTCGTTCATCTTAATGACCTGATTAAATAAAAAGAGCGCTATTGTAGACAATACACGCCTAGCGCTCAAGAACTCCAGTAGAGTTTTGTGTCGTTGTTAGCAGATTTACGGATCTCGCTTGACTAACAATTATACTAAGTCGTCGTTTTATCAGAGCCCCGCGCTACGACCCCTAACTCACGGGCGCATAACGCGAATATAAGCATATTAGGTTCTACTTACGCCGTTTATGATTAGAAGCATTACTCGCGCGTTTTGCTCGCCCTTGAGGCTTTCCTCGAGAATTAGGCTGAGGGTCAGCTTCAAAATTACCGTATTCGTCATCATCGAGCGTGTTGTCTAGTTTTTTGTTATTGCTCACTTTAGTAATAGGCGCTTTAAGTGTGGGTGCAAAAGCAGGAATGGTCTCACGTTCAAGCTTGCGGCCGATAAGGCGCTCAATAGACTGTAATTGTTTGGTTTCATCTTCGCTGAACAATGAAATGGCTAAACCCGAGTTGCCAGCACGGCCTGTACGACCAATTCTATGCACGTAGTCTTCTGGCACATAAGGAAAGTCAAAGTTAACCACGCAAGGTAATTGGTTAACATCGATTCCCCTAGACGCGATGTCAGTGGCTACCAATATCTTAACACGCCCGCTTTTAAAGCCATCTAACGCATGGGTACGCGCGTGTTGTGTTCTGTTCGCATGAATGGATGCTGCACTAATACCAGCCTTCTCTAGCTGCGTGACTAAACTATCGGCCCCCTGCTTGGTGCGACTAAATACTAAAGCTTGACGCCAATTCTGTGTCTTAATCAGGTGGATCAACAACTCATTTTTACGCGCTTTGTCGACCGAATATATTTTCTGTTTCACCGTATCGACAGTACTGTTTGGCACCGCTACTTCAATCATAAGCGGGTTATTCAACATGCCTTTGGCAAGTGACTTAATGTCTTTTGAAAATGTCGCTGAAAACAATAAACTTTGACGTTTAGCTGGCAACAACCTTTGGATGAGATGAATATCGTTGACAAAGCCCAAATCTAACATGCGGTCAGCTTCGTCTAAAACCAGTATTTCTAACTGAGCAAAGTTAATTGCCTGCTGATTATAAAGATCAATCAAACGGCCAGGCGTAGCAACCAGAACATCCAAACCATCTTCTAGTTGGGATATCTGAGGTTCAATCCTTACACCTCCGAACGCAGCCCCGGAACGAATATTCACCAGACGGCTATAATTTTCAACGCTCTTAGCCACCTGAGCAGCAAGTTCACGGGTCGGCGTAATAATTAACGCTCGCACACTTTTTGGTTTTGCGCTTGAACCACCAGACAATAATTGCAGCAAAGGTAGCGTAAAACCAGCAGTTTTACCGGTACCAGTTTGCGCCACAGCCACAACGTCACGCTGACTCAGCACAGCTGGGATCGCCTCAATCTGTATCGGTGATGCCACAGTGTAGCCTTGCTCTGCAACCGCTTTTAATAGCTCATCGCACAAGCCTAAGGCGCTAAAAGACATAGATGGATATTCCTTAGGTTATTGAGATTCTTTTTACACACAGTTAACAGATATGCGCCAACAATCCTCGGCACATAAACACATATTAGATTTTACACGCGTCATATGCCGCTTTGGCATTCTGCGAGTTTCTAACCACAAAATCATGCTGGATAGTGGTCAAAACAGGCTGACGTGCAGTATTCGTTTTTGTAGGCACCCACAGCCATTTTCTTATCGCAATAGCAGCCTGTTCATCAAACACTCCTTCGGGGAACGCTTTGATAATTGTAGGCTCCACTGCCCTGCCGTTCACATCGATAAGCAATGAAAACTCAACGCAGCCAGAAATTTTATCATTTTTCGCCTGTTGCGGGTACACGGGTGCTACCTTTCGATAAGTAATCCAATAATCATCTACCGCTTCTTTATGTGCGGTTAAATTCAGCGGCGTCAAGGTACTCTGTTTAGGGACAGCCGCACAACCACCAATCAGAACCCCCCAGACAACAACTAACAATAATTTATTCATAAACGCTCCATGTAGCTTAAGCAACTAGATTACCAGAAAAACTAAGCGGTTAAGCATGAAATACGTTTACCCGTTTTGCTATCGCCCATAGAAAATCAAGGTGTAAGGTATTAGGCACAATAAACACTTTAATACTTTCTTATCTGCGATTTTGAAATTCGACGGCCGCTTTCAGATGTATTTGTCATTCAAACAAGTTAAAAACTTTTGCATGTATATTTCTCAGCTACACTTTTTGTTGATTGTACTGCGCATGAATATTACGTAGACATCAACACCATTAAAAAGAATACAGAAGTAGTATTTTTATAAATCCAACATGGAGTAGATACCGATGAAATTGCAAAAAGAAGATATACCCGTCGTAATGGAAGCCTCGGACATGATCATGCGCTCATTAGCCGGTTTAGGAAATATGACCGTGGTATTTCATGAGCTACCTAAAGGCACAGATTTTACCCCCCTATTGAAAGGGCTCGGTAACGACAGCTGTCATTGCCCACATTGGGGCTACATATTTGAGGGAACCTTTCGGTTTATATACGACGATGGAAAGGAAGAATCTTTTGAAGCCGGCGACATTTTTTACGCACATGCCGGACATACCGCAATGGTAGACAAAGACGTGAAATTTATTGATTTTAGCCCAACAAAGGAACTGGATGAAGTCATGTCAAATGTGGGCAGAGTCATGTCTGAAATGAGTTAAAAACGCAAACACTGTTGCCCGTGAATCGGGCAGCATTCACTATTAGTAAAGACGTTACACGCTAATATTTCGTGCTAACTCGACGGTTATTCATAAGTAGATCCCCTTCAGAAACCGATATACAAAAAGCAATGAAACTTAAATCCTAATACCGTTTCTTGATACCTGCCATAGGTCTCTTGATGTTGAAAGATAAATTTTTGAGCGTAGTTATACATACTAATTAACAGCATATTGTTGTTATTCAACAAGAAAGATACTATCAACATCCTGATACTAATAAGAAGAATAACTAAATGCATATAAAAAATTGGCTCATAGGTATTTCTATCATGGCGAGTTCTATGGCCTTCTCTAAAGAAGCGCCTTTAGTCTCTATTCCTACTCATGACGCTTTTTTCTCGAGCATCGCACAGCATTGTGGCAAAGCTTTCGAGGGAAAAGTGGCAGTCGATAATCAGCCTAGCCCCGCATTTGACGCAAAATTAATTATGTTTGTCCGCAAATGCGAGCAAGCTGAATTACAAATTCCCTTCTACGTAGGAGACAATGCTTCTCGCACATGGATAATTAAAAAAACCGGCAGTGGTCTTAGTTTAAAACATGATCACCGCCATAAAGACGGCACTGATGATCCAGTAACCATGTATGGCGGGCACACGCTAGGCGCGGGTTTTAACCAGATACAATCCTTTCCTGCGGATGAATATTCCAAAGCGTTATTCGCCGAGTACGGTTTAGCACAATCTATTACCAACACATGGCAAATCTTTATTTATCCGGATGTATTTTCCTATCGATTAATCCGTGACGGCCGAGAGTTCAGAGTGGATTTTGATTTAACAACTCCGACCTTGGTACCAGATGCACCTTGGGGCTATTAGTCGCAAGGTAATATAACGATTGGGGGCGAGAATGAGGGGTGTCGAATAGGCTCTAGTTGGTTGCCCAACAAAATGAGTATTTACTAACTTCACATTGTTAGCAACCGGTCGTTGTTAGCGCGTGTACTCCAACTGGCTTGCACTTGGTGCATGATATTTAGTGATACAACTTAATGGACACGCCAATCACGCTTTTTGTCGGCTCTTCTGTGACAATACTCTCATCTACGTCTATTGTTTCACTAGTTTTTGAAGAGGTCGCCCTTTAATCGCTCCTGAGGCGGCTAAGCCCATTTAACGACGAAATCTATGGCACTCTGAATGACGCTGGGCATTACAAGCTGCGGTATGTTGAAGGCCATCACCCATGGCAGTCCATTTTTGAATGGTTTGGTCCAATTCAGTCGCTTTTAGTAGCAGCATTTCTCGATCGATATCTGGGTTTCCCCCTAAAATGTTCGAAATTTCTTCCCAAGAAAATCCCGCCACACGGACTAGAGTAATCAAGGCTAATCGCTCTAATATATTGGCATTAAAACTCGCCGTAATCCGTTCATACCTACAGAACGAATTAACCCTTTCTCTTCATAATAACGCAATGTCGATTTGGGAACCCCTGGGCGCTTGGCCACGCTAGAAATATCCATAGCAGCCCTTGACCTAAAATTGACTTTACGTTGTAGACCAACATCAGTTTGAAGTCATAACCAGCAACGGATAAGTCAATGGACACAGTATTTTTACCATTTTTATCGGAATTGCAGCAACAGCAGTGATGGATGTGTGGGCCCTGTTTATAATGAAACTGTTCCGCATTGCGCCTACAAATTGGGGAATGGTTAGAGGCAGGATAGCCTGCATACCTAAAGGGATATTTATTCATTACTCTATCGCAACATCTGCTGCGCTCCGCGGTGAGCGCATCATTGGGTGGGTTGTCCATTATCTAATAGGTATAAGCTACGCAGCCATCTTAGTGGTCATTTGCGGTAATGCATGGGTGCATAGCCCAACAGTTGGCCCAGCAATAGCGGTTGGTATTGCTACCGTGTTAGCTCCTTTTTTCATAATCCAGCCGGGCATGGGCGCCGGTATCGCTGCATCTCGCACGGCAAAACCTAACTCAGCCAGAGTGCATAGCGTTATCAATCACTCAATTTTTGCTCTTGGTTTGTATTTATCAGGCTGGGCGGTAAATCATGCTTATGCACTGTAATTGATAAATGACATAAGCAAAATTGCCAAGCGGCGAGTAAATTACTCACTGGTTAAATATACATTCGCCGATGTGCAACTAGCTTTCGGCTAGTCTCAAAAGCGACACACGCCACCCATTAACGCTTTGAAAGAGGAAAGAAACACACATGAAGGTTTTACAGCTAAATACCTATACGACGCATGCTAAAATTGTGGGCTTAGTCGCTATTGTGCTCTCAATAGTGGCATGGTCAACGGATCTTACAGGTATGGTTTACATTTGCCCTTATTGCCGTGCTCAACGCACCGTCATTGGCATTCTAGGATTAATGTTAATTTCCCCCGGGGGAAAGCACTGGATAGCAAAGTACATAGGGTTGGTTATCGGATTTTTTGGTGCAACCGTGGCCGCAAATCAACACTTTATGGGATGGAAAAAAATATCAGCTGGAACGTTCGAATTTAAAGAAAACCTCGTGATTGATCCGTTCCTATTATCGGCCTTTGCGTTATTCGGCATTATAGGCCTCACCTACTTGCTGTTATTTTCAGATAAAAGACTACCAAAACACTTTTAAGTGGGTTATCTGTGTATTTGTGCGGGTATGCAGGGGATGTAAATAAATCTATTTGCAGCGCAATGTTTAATGCCAAGCGACTAACTAAATAATATGAAAATATATAGGCTAGGTACCTATTTAGTCGGTGAAAAACGCGGCGCAATATTGACATAGCCGCGCCGTGGTTTTTTTCAGATAAAGGGTAAGCGAGCTTGTTTCAATTTAAGAAGAACAACTATAGTGCGACACCCCACCGGCGTCAAAAAAAGCGTGAGGCTTTAAGCGATAGTATCTGCTTTCAATATCGCTCGACTGCTCATTAAAAGGCTGTGTTAATACCTGCTGCAACTCATGAACAAGTTCAAAGTCACCTTTGCCCGCTTGCTGATAAGCAGGCACAACTAGCCATTCTCGCCATGTATATTTAGGATTAACTTGTTGCATCATTTGCGCAGTTCTTTGAATGCCATCATCAGTATTTAACAAACGTCTCCAATTTTGCAGCCACAGTACCCATTGTTCAGACACGGCGTCTGTTGGCGTGTTGTAGAAGCTTTTGCTCAAGCCGGAAATATCATCTGGGATCTTGGACAGTTCGCGAAAGAAAATGGTGTAGTCGACCGATGTTTGTACCATTAGCGTGATAAGTTGATTAAACAGCTGAGGATCAAAGATCGCCAAGCCAAGTTTAGACGCCCACATTTTTTCCATTTTATCTTGCATGACGCAAGCGAACCCAAGGTTTATCTGGTTCAATTCGTCAAGCGCTTCGGGTGCTGACGAGAGTAAAGGTTGTAAGGCTTTGCAAAACATATCAAAATTTGTTTGTGCTGCCGCCCCTTGATTGAAGAACGAGAAATGTTGCCCCCCACCCGTCCATGGTTGGTAATAAGGGTCAAAACGCTCGACGAAACCAAAAGGACCATAATCGAGTGTATAACCACCACAAGCGCAGTTATCACTATTAAAGTTGCCTTGGCAGTAGCCTACGCGCAGCCAGTGGCTGATCAGCGTGGTCAATCGGTCACGAAATGCGACCGCCAGTTGCACGATTTGCTCTGGGATGGCTAGCTCGTGGTCAATCTCATTTGAGTATTCGCGCGCAATCAAATGCAACACAATCATCTCTAACTCTTTTAGCGCGTCGGGATGTTGATTAACGCGAGCGCGACGAGCAAAGAGTTCAAGTTGACCCACTCTTAAAAACGAGGGTGCGACCCGCGTTGAAATCGCCACAGGGTTGGATACGTTCATATCTGGGTTTGTGGCATAAGAACCTTCAGAATACCAAGGCCGTCTTACTTGTTCTGATTGCGAGACAAACAAACATAAGGATCGGGACGTTGGCACACCCAAGCCATGCATATGCTCTTGGACTAAAAACTCCCTAACACTTGAGCGCAAGACAGCTCGGCCATCTCCGCCACGGCAGTAAGGGGTTGGCCCGCCACCTTTTAACTGCATCTCCCAGCGCTTTTTATTAATCACAGCTTCAAGCACAGAAACCGCTCGGCCATCGCCGTAACCGTTGCCTGTTCCAAATGGGCATTGCTGAATGTATTCAGTACCGTAAATAGATAGCGCGTAGCCTGTCGCCCACCCGACTGGACGCATAGGCGATGGTACGTTAGATATGTCACCAGCGAACAGTCGAGCAAATTCATCTGTGTGCACTAGGCTGTCATCGAAACCTAGTTCAGCAAAGAGTATTTCACTGTGGGCGACATATATAGGGTTAGCAATAGGCGTAGGTTTAACGGGCACATAATGCCCAGAAAAAACTTGTCTTGGTTCGTAATCGTCACCAGTTTCAGTGGCATCAGGATCACAGTTTAGATTATCAAGTAAGGAGTAATCACTTAACGTAGCCAAATCTTCAAGTGTGTATACGCTTTTAGGAACATCAGTAGTGAGTTGGTTAGCCATGCGATTCAAACACCTTTTTTCATATCAATATAATTAACAACAGTATATTGCATTTAGATACGTCAGATCTTCTCTAAAGTGCCACTGCCCAGAATACTTCTGAATGCAGACGCCAGCATTACCTCTCGTTTTTTATGCCAACCTTCTGCAGCCTCATCAAAAAATGATTAATTAATACCCTTGGGTACAAGTACGAACACTTTTTTACCATCTAATGATTGTTTGATTATTTGCACTAGAGAAATTTGTCAAACGGTATTTTCTAAAATTAACTGGAAGAAAGGAGAAGAATTAAACTGACTTGAAAAAAAATCACCTGACACATTATCTTCTACATTCCGATCAAAAATTTCACCACGTTGCTATGGGTAACGGCTAATTACCGCATCAAATATCACGCATAAAAATAGTTAATCATCACTGGTTTTTACCCATACGAGAAAAACAAACATAATGTTTACAATGCATTAAAAAATACTGAGAATGAACTTAAGGCTTCTCAATAAATAGTAAAAAGGGAACAATATATGAGCGAAATGCCAAATGTTAAACCAAATTTTTTAGAAGAAATTATCTACAAAGATAACTTTACCTCCTTCCCCGCACGGATTCGAAATATTGCTAATAAGTTCCCAGAACTGAACGTTTTAACCGTTGATGGCGAAACTCGTCAATGGAAGGCTTTTATGCCACGTATCAATCAAGTCTCCAATATGTTGGCAAGCCGTGGTCTAGGACGAGGCAGTAAAGTCGCGATCCTTGCGAAAAGTAGCATTGAATATATTGAAATATTCTTGGGCGGGTTGCAAGCCGGTGTATGTATTGTCCCTTTATCTGGAATGGCATCTAGTGAGCAGTTAAAAGACATGATCCGTGATAGTGGCTCTAAAATGGTTTTCGTATCCAAAAATAATCAACATTATATTGAGCCATTTATTGGAAACATCGATGCAATACCGACAGATGGTTATGTCTCTCTAGACTTTTCAGCAGAGGCATGGTCCCCTTACGAACCATTGGTATCCTCTGCCTCTAAAACAGCAATGAGTGTTGATATTCTTCCAGAGGATCCGTTTAACCTTATTTATAGTTCTGGTACGACAGGCGTTCCCAAAGGTATCGAACAAAGTCATTCCATGCGAAATCAACATGTGGTGGCTTTTGAAGGGTTAGGCATTTCATCAGAAGCGGTTACGCTGAGTTCTACAGCACTTTATTCCAATACCACACTGGTTGTATTGTTGCCAACTCTTGCTCTTGGCGGCCGGATTGTTCTGATGCCAAAGTTTGAAGCAGAAGCGTTTTTAAAACTAGCTGAAGCTGAGAAAGTTACCCACACAATGTTGGTGCCAGTTCAATATCAACGTATTTTGGATCATAAAAATTTCCATAATTACGATTTGAGTAGTTTTCAGGTTAAATTATCGACAAGTGCACCGCTACGAGAAGGAATAAAACAAGAGGCAATTGATAAATGGCCAGGCAAGCTTATTGAAGTTTATGGTTTGACCGAAGGCGGCATCGGCACCGTGTTATCAGTAACTGATTTCCCTGATAAATTAGCGTCTGTAGGCCGCGCTAGTGACGGCGTTGAGCTACGGATAATCGATGAACAAGGAGCAGAATTACCGCAAGGAAGTATTGGCGAAATTGTCGGGCGCTCCGCTGCGATGATGAGCGGTTATTATAAACGCCCAGATTTAACCAATGACATGCTTTGGACTTGCTCTAAAGGTAAGACCTACTTTAAAAGTGGCGATATTGGCCGTTTTGATGAAGATGGATTCCTTTTTTTACTGGATCGGAAAAAAGACATGATCATTTCGGGAGGCTTTAATATTTATGCTGCTGATATCGAAGCGGAACTTGTTCAACATAATGGGATTTCAGATGTCGCGGTTATTGGTATTCCCAGCGAAAAATGGGGTGAAACGCCACTTGCTTTAGTCGTATTGAAAGAAGGTGCAACTGAAACTGAACAAGGCATTACAGATTGGGTTAATAACCGGTTAGGTAAAACACAACGAATTTCAGGTGTAGAATTTAGAAGTACGCTACCAAGAAGCACGATTGGCAAAATTCAGAAGCGAGAATTAAGGGATGAATATGTCAAGAAATAGAGAGAACTACTGAAACTAGGCTTATACCCCCCCCTACAGATTAGCCAACAAAGCCGTTGGCTATGTAAACGACTCTTATCAAAACTTAATTTTCATATAGAAAGAGATATAAAGACATTCATGATAAAACGGTCAAATTTAAGGCTTGAACTAGACTTGTTTGGTGATGAGCCTCCGGTGCTCGGTGCTCGGTGTCCGGCGTCCGGCGCCCGGCGCCCGGTAATCAGCACATTCCGTTGAGTAATATTGCGGAATAGAATATCTACTTTATTTTACGTAAACTTATAGGTCTGTATATTTTTAATGGCAAAAAGCACGACGCGATAACAGTGAAGAAGCGCCGTGTTTTATCCCTGACAGGATAAACAAACGTGTTCAAACGTCTGTTATGAATCTGAGGTTATGTATCTGAAGTTATGTAAAGAGGTTGGCTCATTCCTATCACGACATTTGAATTCTTTGTCCTCTTCTGATGTATAGTCACTTGATACTCAAGGGGCAGTACCATTTTGCGTAAACTTTCCTTTGAGTAACCAGCACTCGTTGATAAAGGGGTATCCCACTTAATTGATATAGAACCACTTTCAGAATCAATTTTGCACGGCTCGCGCTTTGTAGTGACCGTTACCAGTTTATCCTGAGAGCTCGTAAACAAAATTGAGCATTTATACAGCCCAGTAACGTCACTATAGTCCTTGATGCTATAATCAAATTTGACATCTAACTGATGCTTATTCGTTCCAGCTTTACCCAGTTCAGTCACTTTGAGATTGCTAATAACAGCTTGGCTAGTGTTGATGTCCGAATAATTAGCTGATGCACATCCCGTCAAAAAGGCAATGGACGCCATTCCTAAAATTTTCTTCATACTTTCCTCCTTAAAAAATCTAACAATAGTATTTTCCGGAAATACTCATTGACGACATTCACATACTAAAAAAATTTCCGTCTTTCGTCATAGGTCATTTTTAGCACGCGCGTTAACGTATTGCAAAGGTAGTATATTTTACCGAGCCAGTATCCATCCACGATAGTCCAAAGCTGTGATCAGAGCACGGTAAACAACTGAACTCCCGTAAGACTCTGCGTATCAAGACTTAAAAGCAGTAGTGCTATCAGACCCCGAAGGAACCCCATCTCAATAGCTTTACGTCAGTGGTCATAAAGCGAATCACAGATCTCAATGTACAACAGAAATGATCAGTTCTTTCTTGCGATTGAAAATAGAAATAACCAAGGATATTAGAAAATAATATTCGGAAAATATTTTAAGAGGAGTAGCAAGATAATTTTGGTATATAAAGTTATATTCAAAATCAATAACTTAAAATGGTGCCCGGGGCCGGACTTGAACCGGCACGTCCTTACGAACG
>TARA_R110001632_G_scaffold90947_3_pt1 | contig 54835 bp, 33 predicted proteins | sample TARA_R110001632 | Tara Oceans TARA_R110001632 (sample SAMEA4398266) | marine metagenome | biome: Polar Biome; feature: [SRF] surface water layer (ENVO:00010504); material: water (ENVO:00002006), including particulate matter (ENVO:01000060) such as... | depth 5 m
CCAGAAAATAAAATCAAATCAGGCTTTAACTTAACAATATTGTCTGCCACTGGCGCATAAGGAAATGCATAATCGTTTTGACACGTTAGTGCCGCCATACGTAAATTTCTGCCAATCGGGTTGGCTTGTATCGTGCCGCTAAACACATCGGCCATTACACTGCCATCACGGCGCTTTTCCCGATAAACCACCCGATATGGCGTATCTTCCTTTTCGTCCCAATTTGCCACACGGAAGGTTGCCACCCAGGCATCGGGGTCAAGTGGCGCTTTTGCAATTGACGTCCAGCCTGTGGATTTTTGCACTTGTAATTCTACTTCATGGCTGTCTTTTTCACCCATCGGTCCTGCCAGCGCGCTGAGCTTCATCACAAACCCTTCTGGGCTGAGGGTATCGCTCAGGGTGTACATCGCCCATAATATCGGACCAAATTTTTGCTCAGGGACATGATTAAAAGCGGCACCCTGCATGGTCCAATCAGAAAAGCGATAAAGGGTTGAGCTAGCTTCAGCCGGTATTTCTGAGGATATAGCAAAATTACTCACGACACCTACATTGCCCATTACCTTGCTCACGGCCACGAGGTCGTGCAATTTGCCAATCAGCTCACCGCTTTTAACCAATCGTGCTTCAAGCGTCAAGGAAAACACCCCTAACTGAGGCTCGCCAACCAGGATTAATTCCAGCTCCTGCTCTGCGACATGCTTCGTTAAATCAGCGCGTTTATCACCTAATGACAACTGGTTGTTAATGATGCCTGCATCAAAGCCGTGCTGTACAAAACAGTTGCTGCGGTATTCATTTATATCGCTGTTTACGCCAAGGCGCAGGCCCGCGCCACCGTCATTTCCACCCTCGGTAATTCGTTTAACCCTTACCGTCAGATTAAAGGCTTTGTGTCCGGTTAACTGGTGTGTCAAAGAATGAATACTGCGATTTCCACCGCTGCTTAAACATTCTACGCCACCATCAACAATGTGCCAATCTTCCATTGGATTAGCCCAGTACTCCCCGCCAAGCCAAATACGGTCATGGGTATTAGCCCACGTATCACGAACTGGTTTCGCTAACGTATTGGAGGTTTGACTCGGAGTTGAATGTGTAATTGAAGAACAACCAATCGCGCTGGTCGCCAATCCAGCGGCAGCTAACTTTAATGCATCACGACGCGAAGTCTGGTATTTCATATCTCACCTTTTATATTAAACTGCCTATCAATAATAGTTATGAATATCATCATAAATGTTAACAATTTACAATCACCAAAAACCAATTGCAAAGTTTTTTAACATCTTTTTAGCAATTAATGTTAAGTAAACCAACAGCAAACATGGTTATTTTTTGCTAAGTGACCAGGTTGCATATTAACCTTCAATCCATCACTCAATACCCTGCTATGTCAGGATTGTTTGTGCCTCAGAGCCTAGACTTGCTTTGCCAAGCTCATGCCGTGAAAGTCAAGTCACCTTTAACTACCCTCCCGATTTTATATTTGTTATGTTTTTACCAATACGTTGTCAAATCTGCCCCATGCCATCCCCGTATATCCTAGGGTTTATTTACAGGTAGGAATGGCACGCAACGAAATGGATACTTAAAACTATATTTTCGCCCTGTACACACCTAATTCCTCAACGGTGAGGGATCGCCCCTAATATTCACATGGGGGGCCGCGATTTATTGCGTACCTTACAGCCAAGTATATAAGCGGCTGTAGCCAGACGTTGGGTTCAATTAACGTGCTAATCTGACGTGATTGGACTAATAATATCCTCCATATTGAGTACGTTTTCATCTAACGAGAATGAATACGACCAATTCAAGTTTCTGTCCGTCTACGCTGGTATGGAATGTTCAGCTTCGGTGGTCAACTTTTTTGTCCCGGCGAGAGAATTTAGAGTGTTCTAAATGCTGACGAATTCTATTATTTAGTCGGCTCTTTCGGGGGCAGCTAAGATTACGCTTCTGATTGACATAGCATTGAAGAACTGGTCGGAAATAAATATGCAATCAACTTCAATTTCCGTGCAAGTGAACTCTCAAACGATGGGCTTTAATTTGTAGTATCCAAGGGAGTAGAACAAAATAGATTTTACTGTACGGTCATTCAGCTGCTCGAAAAAAGCCTTCTCATTATCATTAAGCGCTAAGTAGAAATGCTTTTGCTAAATAGGAAACTGCGGTGGTGAGTAACGATCGTACTGCTCTGATTCAGTTAGGATAATAAGGCGCTTACCACTTTGGCTAATTTGGGAAGCTCCAAAATTATCAACACTACATTAAGCGGTTTGAAATCTTGATTATATTAGGTCTGTTAAAAAAGCAATGTCTCGGTACAGGACTTGTATATGCTGGGCTATAGTGGCGCCCGTAACAAATTGCGGGATGTCCCCAGAACCCCACCAACATCGACTAATATAAGCAAAAAGGTCAATATCAAGATTAATACAAGCCTCAATATGGCGTTAGCGCCGTGCTATTAATACAACATCAACGGTAGGTGATACATTTTTTGCTGACGTAATCCAGCACGTTTATCACGCATTAGATGCAACAGCGCCTGCCACCTTTTAGGACAGTCAGTTGTTAAACCACCTAGCACTTTTTCTTGTGCATCTGGGTAATGCTGCGGAACTAAATTATGCTCAAGGGCTGACATTTCTGGTAAGAGCAAATGCGTGCACCCGCTACTGACGGCAATACGCAGACCCATTAAATCAAAATCACCAAAATATATTGCGGGCTTTATTTGACTGTTTGCGCACCAGTGCGTCAGTAAATTGTTAGCCGCCACACTGTAATGGCTATCGCCTCGATAAATCACCAGCACTTTTTGTAGCGCAAAATCTACCTGTTGCGAAAATAAGTGCCAATCGTTAAAACTGTCTCTGTTTTCAACCATCAACAGCGCGTCATAGTCGCTCACATCTAACGTCTGTATATCCAGCTCGATGTTCACTTGCTGGCTTGGGTAAAAAACAGCATGAAACGCTGCAAGGACAGAAGGCTGCATTAACGCACAGAGGATTAGATGATGCGTGGGTTTAATTTTGGCTTGTTTTTCATCAGCGCTTTTTTGTGCGGCACTTTGATGAGTATCGTCGCTAAATTCATCGAATATATCTTCACTCATACTCATTATATAGGCTTGTCTTATGGCCTCGATGGCTCCTCGTTGAAAGCGGTAGCGCTTATCCATAATCAGCCAGCGACCAGGTTCGATATATTCATGTTCACACCAACTAATGATGTGTTTAACCGTGGCAACTTTCTGAGTATACGCGTTATCATCGTGCAACAATGCGAAATACTGATCTTTTAACAGTGCTTTCGCCTTGGGGATAAGCATTACCGGCATTTTAGTTATTAGCCTGCAGCCTGAAAATTACCGAAAAATCGCATACCTAAGCTGACGTCATGAATTATATGCAAATGATTAAAGGTGCTTTTACGCGCGCTGTCTTTTTTCAGCATAAAACTTTGTTTGTTTTGCTGAGGCAAGCCTTCGTATTCAGCTACAATTTGAAATAACCACATCTCGGGCTCCCAGGGTAATTCTTTTTCAGCGAGGTATTCAACACCACTAATGGCTTGAGTGGAGTCGATGACCTGCAAGAAAAAATCTTCAACGTCTTTCGCCAGCTGTTTTTGTTCCGTCGCCACTAAATCTTGTATACCGGTATCAAACCCTTGGGTTTGTTTTTCCGAATGCTGCGGCGGGGTCAAGTCTCTGGGTATGGTGCGTGCTAGTTCAGCTAAAGCGTAGCTATCTTGTGGTCTGTCGAGTGCGATAAATCCCTGAGCGTGGATCCCATGGGCTTGATTAATAACCCCAGGCACATGGCTTCGATTAGGATAATCACCTACTTTAAAATTTGGATGTTGACGCAAAAAGGCGCTCATGCGATTCACTAGAAGCGCGCGCTCTTGTTGATGACGAAAACGTGCCATTAACAATATTAAACGCTTTTGTACCTCAAAAAGTGAGCCTGAATGCTCAGAGATACGTGCCTGAAACTGGCTAACCAACAACTTACGTAAAGTGCCATCACTGCCTGCTAGTTGGATCAAATCATCAAAATTGATAATTTTAAATCCATCCAATATCCGCCGTAGCTGGCGCTGGGCGAGTTCGATTTCTAATATTTTATCGTCTAAACTGCTGACAAATCCAAACTCAGTATTTAGTCGATGCCAAAGGCTTTCAATTGCATCGCCAAACTGACCTGTCATATCATGCACCCGCTCAGTTAACAGCTGCAGATGGTGCTCGCTGGCCGCATAGTCACCTTTTTGTCTGGCAGCTTGCAATGACTGTACACGAGTGTGAATTAGATCAAGATGCTCGCCCACATCAGAATTAATCTGTCGCTTGCGTTCATCCTGGGTTAAACCGGCAATGAGTTCGTTAACATTGGGCCGTAAACTGAGCGGGTGTTGCTCATCAGGACGCCACAAAATACGACCATTGATTAATTTATCAAGGGCTTGTTGGGTAAAACTGCTCTCGTCAATATGGCCTTGCAGGTAACCTTGCATTAAAGCATCTGCATGTTTTCCTATCAGCTCTAATCGCTCTTTGCCTAGCTGGAACAAAGGATTACTTTGTGCACCACTTTTAGCGTTTTTGATGGCTTCACCTGATGCACTCAAAACATAGCCTCTTGCTCAGGTGCATCATCATTAATGGGCACATTTTCTTCATCTTTAATGAAACGCACCAATTCAATCAATTGCTCAACCTTACCGGTAACAATATAAAATAGACGGTCTTTATGGGGCTGATACAAATAACCAAGTTCTTTAATACGCTTAAACACTTGTTTAATTTGCATATCAGATTTATCACTCGTGGACTTAAACAACTTATCGTTTGATAACTGCGCCAAGCGCTGAATAAGTGATTGGTTATCTACCACTTTAGACTCAAAATCCTGCAATTTTATGGTATCGCCTGCACCAAGTGCACCATCTCTGCCCATAGCTTCTTGCACCAACTGCATCCATTCCAACATTGGCAACAATGACTGTACCGTTGCATTAAACTGTTGGCTAAGTTGATGACGGGCATGCTGGTTTAAATCACAATAAGCTAAAAAATACACTGCACCGTCTTCACTTTTGGCGACGCGGCGATTTAACGGACGCAAGAAGTGGTTAAGATCCTCTACTAATTGTGCGTTCTGCAGCTTATGAAAACTGTGTTCATCGGTAACAGCGCAAATAAACTCGCCTTCTAATAAACGTTCTAATAGTGGACCATTCTCTATCATACTGTCACCTGCGATTTGTCATGGGTGGTATTGGTATTTTGCTGCAAACGCTCGGCGATACGGCTGAGCTTAGGCTCTATTTTTTCCAGACGTTGTCGTTGTTTATCGATTAGATAGCGATGCTTAAACAACATGAGTACATCTGACTCAGGGTTAGGGAATGCCCCTAGAATATGGATGTGATTGGCATCACAAGCCGTGAATAGTTTTTCAACATTATGATAGGCCAACGTACCTATTTCATCGATGGGCCAATGAATATCAATGTTGGCTTCGTTACGTAATAAACGCGTAAACGCTAACAAGAACTTGCATAAAATCAGATACGCCATACCATGACTTGATGACTCTAAAAGCTGCCGATCATTCTTGATCACTAAGTCCGAGCCACCTTCGTTTAAGTGCAGCTCGAGACGCAGCAACGATTCAATACTGTAATTTGCATCGTTAGGCAGTACTTCTACCACATCAGCTAACGTATCTAAGTATGCTTCGCTCGGTAGGAAAGCATCTGATTTATTCCAATTATCATACTGCTGAGCAAAACGTTTAAGGGGCGTCCAGAAATTTAGCTCATCAACGGTAGAGATAATTTTCACTTCAGAACGCGCGATACCATCTAACGTTAAATCATCTGACACTTCGTCGGTTAAGCGTTTGCTTTGCAATGATATTTTACGGTTAATATCACTGAAAACCGTAAAGAACTTATTCAGATCTCCGCCTATAGTTTCACCTTGTTCCACAATCTGTCGCTGACGTGAGGCCAAGATACTCAATAAACGTTGTAAAATGGGCAATCTATCGCGCACGTTAGCATCTTCATCTAATACGCTAAAAGCTTGCAGCATAGTGTCTAAAAAGTCTTTTCCTGCATCTTTTCCGAGATTTGCTTCAAACTCAGTTAACGCTTCTTTGAGTTTTTTCTCACCGCGACTGCGGCTCTCAAGTGCTTCGGTACAACGACTAATGCGCTCTGCTTGATCGCCTACATTAATTTCGTGGTCGTCATTGGCCTTGAATGAAAATACGATATTTGCCAACTGCCGCACCATAGGCTCTATTTCGGCTACCAAGGACCCACAAGCAGTTAAGCGTTTCTCTATTACAGACAACGCCTGATTTAGCTCAGCACGCTTGTTTTGATATTGGCGTTGCAGCGCAGTTTGTTGTTGAGCCAGTTGCTGGGATAGTGCTTTAAGATCAGCTTCTTGTTCTAGTAGTAATGGCCGTTGTTTCAGCCAATCGGACTGCATAAACGTTTTATATTCATTTAGCTCTTCCCTGCGACTAGTCACAAGTTGAATATGACTTTTCAGAGTTTCTATTTGTTTTTTCAGGTTTTTTAGCGTGTTCGGATCAATATCTTTATTTGCCAACTCTTGATTAAACGCATCTTCTAATTGTTTAATTTGATCACGATTTTGCTGACGCTTCTGCTCGACTTGCTTTTCTAACTCCTCAATTTGCTCATCTAAATTCGCCAGTTCGTCTTGCCAGCCGGATTTAAACTCAAGTAATTGCTCATCATAATCAGATTTAAGTAAAGCAATAGCTGCCGTTTTTTGTTCGACTATCTGTTGCTTTTCATGCAAAAGGGTTTGCAATGCGTATTGCGCTTGTTTGCGTCGCTTCTCTAAGGCTATTTTTAGTTCATCGGCAAAACGCTGTTTGGCACTTTGTGCATAACTAACCTCTTGCTCTGCTTGTTCGAAGGCTCTATTGCATTCAGCCACCATTTCACGCTGTATTTCTGACTCTTGATGAAGCTGGTCTAGCTCTGACTCTGCCTGCTTCTGGTGTTTTTCAGCACCCAGTAAATGTTTGGTTGCATGCTCGAGCGCCACCCGTAAAGCCGTTTCGTCTTGGGCGTAAGCTGGTGCATCAATCACCGACATGTCTAGCTGAACGCCCAATAGATTATTGGCGTACTCATTACTGTGTGCTGCTATCAATTCAGGAGATAAGTCTTTTCGCTCTAGCAAAGGCTCTACAATTAACTTACCTATGCTGTGCTCCCAGCCTGGTTTATTGTCACGTAGAAATTGACGTAAACTGTCTTGCTCTGGGGAAAGCTGTTTATGTAATTGCTGTAAATGCTCCTTTCCTTGTCTAGTAGCAAGCCTCGCTCGATGTAAATCTTTATCGGCGTCATCGCGCTTATGCTGACATTGTTGATAAATCGTTTCAGCCTGTTTTTTGGCGCTAGAACTTTGTTGCCACGCCCGCTGAGCTAATTCTAAACGCTTGTCGGCTAATGCGCCGTTTTCGACTTCTTGCTCTGTCGCTGAGGCATGTTTAGCTTGATGCTCTTGGCGCACGATACTGCGCTCAACATCCATTAACTGCTGTTCAAATTCTTGCGCTTGCTGTTCTTTGCGTTGTTCAAATTGGCCACGCAATTCGGTTTCTTTATCATGGTGTGTTTGGCGAACATTTTCTTTTTGTTGCCTAATGACCTTCACACTAACTTGATTTTTGCGCGACAGTCGCTCTAAAGACTCTGATAATTTGAACTTCTGCTGTTCAAGTTGGCTCTGCAAATCTTTGTGTTGCTCGATAAGTAAATTATATTGCTCTAATGTCTGTTCATACTCTTCACGTTTTAATGGCAACGCATCCATGTCTTTTTGAAGTTGCTCAATATCAGAGTCTTGGTATTTTTCATATTGCTGCTGTAAATGGTCTAATCGAGACGACTTAGCCGCCAGTTGCTCACTGGTTTCACTGATACGGCTATTTAATTCCCCTTCCGCTTTCTCGAAAATATCTTTTTCAGCTCGTTGCTGTGTCTTAAATGTATTGCGTTGCTCCTGACCATCTGCTTTTTCAGTGGTTAGGGTTTGTAAGTCATTTTCTAACAAGGGTTTAAGTAACAACAACTGTTGCTCGACGATATTCAGTTGTTCTGTTTGTCCTTGAATTTTTTCGTAATCACCCTGCATGCTTTGTAAACGCATGGTTTGGCGCATTTGCGTGATCCACTCGCGCGCTTTGTTATTTTTAACCGTGGTGGTGGGTTGTATGAGTCCATCTTCTTCGAAAATGGCAGCCAACATGGTGCGTAAGGTATCCATTTTGCCTTCTTTGGCATGCACTGCACTTACGAGTTTTTCCATATGACGAATACGGTGTTTACTAGACACCAAGCTGTAGCGACTCGCTAACTGTCTAAGCTTGGTGTTTTCACGACCTGAGCCAACGCCTACACTGGCATCATTTTGGATAATTCCGCGAAATTCACTGGTCGCTTGGATCTTATGAGAAAAATCAATGTGTAGTTGTCTTAATTGCTTTATCCACTGATCAGGCATCATGGCTTGTGCTTCGCCGTTTTCCATTCCAATTAAGATTTGTTCACTATGATAAGGCGCACCGATAAAACGATACTGAACGCCGTCACTTCCTTTGCGCGTCAGCACTACCTGGCACTCTTGACCATCTTCTCGCTGATATTCATAAATTAAATAGCTGTTCGCGTGGGGTAAATAAAACTCATCAAACTTTTTGCGCGTTTTAGGCACAACTTTACTAGGTAACTCACCGTAAAAAACCGGGATTAAGCGTTGCAAGGTCGTTTTACCGGAAGCATTGGTACCACAGATATTACTGTGCCCAGATACATCCAGTTCAACAAAACCAGGAAGATGACAATTAATTAAAATAATGCGGTGTAACCCAGGCATAGCTGTCCTTTACTCAGGGATGGGAAAAACAGACCAACTTAAATTGGCAAAATAACAATCGTAAATTTTACCTAGATTTAACCGCCTTGAACACCTTCAATGTGTCTTAGTATTCAAAGTAGATGGATAAGTACAATTTTCTACAAAGACAGCGTGACAATTTGTTGATTAACGAGCTGATAAACAACTCCTAACTCAGGTATTTAAAATAGAGATGGGGGAAGAATGAAGGCTACTTGATTAAACTAATCGTTTTTGAAATCTTAAACTTTAAAATAGATAGAGACGAACTGAAGTAACAATTAATTACGGGAGCAGGATTTTAACCTCCGACCTTTCATGACTATGAAGAACGAGCCCTGGGGCGATTGCTTTGGTTTTTATATTTAAAATTTAGAATTAAATCTGAGGTATCGGTTGGTTGCGAGAGCAGGATTTGAACCTACGACCTTCGGGTTATGAGCCCGACGAGCTACCAGACTGCTCCATCCCGCGTCCGATGTGAAGCACTCTATAGAGGCCCATTGGGTAATACAAGATATAAATGTAAAACAACGTCTGACTGCTGTTTAATCCCACAGATCGCACTAAAAATAAACGTATTGGCCTTCCGCGCGTAAAATATCAGCACTAAATATTAACGCCGCCTAGACAAGGAAGAATAAGCATTAGGCGGATTGCGTTTAATAATGCTGAATTGAAACTGAGGCATCGATTGGTTTCCGTAGCAAGATTTGAATCTACGACCTTTCATGACTATGAAGAACGATCCCTAGGGCGATTGCTTTGGTTTTTATATTTAAAAAATAGAATTAAATCTGAGGTATCGGTTGGTTGCGGGAGCAGGATTTGAACCTACGACCTTTCGTGACTATGAAGAGCGAGCCATAGGGCGATTGCTTTTAGTTTTTGGTGTTAAAATTTCGAATTCAATCAGAGGTATCGGTTGGTTGCGGGAGCAGGATTTGAATCTACGACCTTTCGTGACTATGAAGAGCGAGCCCTAGGGCGATTGCTTTTAGTTTTTGGTGTTAAAATTTAGAATTAAATCTGAAGTATCGGCTGGTTGCGGGAGCAGGATTTGAACCTACGACCTTCGGGTTATGAGCCCGACGAGCTACCAGACTGCTCCATCCCGCGTCCGATGTGGAGCACTCTATAGAGGCCGATTGGGTAATACAAGATATAAATGTAAAACAAGGTCTGACTGCTGTTTAAACCCACAGATCGCACTAAAAATGAACGCATTGGCCTTCTGTGAGTGAAATATCAGCACTAAATATTAAAGTCGCCTAGATAAGGAAGAATGAGCATTAGGCGGATTGCGTTTGATAATGCTGAATTAAAACTGAGGCATCGATTGGTTTCCGTAGCAAGATTTGAACCCGCGACCTTTCGTGACTATGAAGAGCGACCCTCGGGGTGATTGCTTTGGTTTTTATATTTAAAATTTAGAATTAAATCTGAGGTATCGGTTGATTGCGGGAGCAGTATTTTAACCTACGACCTTTCATGACTATGAAGAACGAGCCCTAGGGCGATTGCTTTTAGTTTTTGGTGTTAAAATTTCGAATTAAATCTGAGGTATCGGTTGGTTGCGGGAGCAGGATTTGAACCTAAGACCTTTCGTGACTATGAAGAGCGAGCCCTAGGGCGATTGCTTTGATTTTATATTTAAAAAATAGGATTAAAACTGAGGTATCGGTTGGTTGCGGGAGCAGGATTTGAACCTAAGACCTTTCGTGACTATGAAGAGCGAGCCCTAGGGCGATTGCTTTGATTTTATATTTAAAAAATAGGATTAAAACTGAGGTATCGGTTGGTTGCGGGAGCAGGATTTGAACCTACGACCTTCGGGTTATGAGCCCGACGAGCTACCAGACTGCTCCATCCCGCGTCCGATGTGGCGCACTTTATATAGCTTACCTTCGCATTGCAAGTACAATTTAAGATATCTGAATCAAACGATGCGTATTTATACAGTAAGGGTTATTTTATATCGCACGTTCGCCTCTCATTACACAATAACAATTAATAAAGATGTAAGCTGATTGCTGACCAGAGAATATCCCAGTAGCCAATAAACTTGAATTTCAAATGTCCAACTGAGACTTACACTCTTTTACAGTATTTTCATATTGTTACATTTTATTCAATGATTGAGCGCTTTATTTACCGTTGTGACTATAAAATATAACTTTTAATCAGTAACATAGGCACGAAATCAGATGTTGTAACCAAGTACTACTATTTATTGGTCAGGATTTAAATGCCCTTTATCGCCCGTCTTAAGCTGCAATTGAAAGAATATTTTCACTTGCAAGATGACTATCACCCTGTGACCAATGTTGAGGCATGGCGCATCAGTTCGCTGCGCATAATATTGGTTTCTGTTTTACTGTTATGTGCGGTCTTTGTAGTTCAAAGCGCGTGGCAAAGTATGCTTGAGAAAATAGATTATATTGTACCGATTGCATTATCATTTTATATCGCTCTCGCGTTACTACTGGTGATGTCGAAACGTTATTATTATGTGAGTGCAATCGGTCTGCTCGTATTGATAGTATTAGCGGGCATCAGCTTTAACATCACTCAACCAAATCAAATACTATCTATGCTTGGTCCTATCGTGATGTATTCGACGCCATTCGTGGCGTTTATATTACTTGGCTGGAAAGCTGGTTTGATATGCATTTGCATTAATCTGCTCCCTCTTTATATATTAATCAACGAGATATCACTGACCGACTACCTGCCTCCAATCCCTGTACTAAACAACGCTAACTACTACTTGCATACCATCTTATTTGTATTTTTCAATTTATGTATTCCGTTTGCTATTGCCCGAGCAAGCATCGCAGCAAAACGGGGAAATCAATTTAATATAGAAAGAAATCAAATTTTAAGTAACCAAACTCAGTTATATCATGCGTTATTCGTTAATGCCCAAACGGCTAAAATTTTAATTGACCGTCAGCGAAATATCATTGAAGCAAATCAAGCTGCTCAATCATTATTATTAACGAGCCTGCCTAAGCAATTTATCGGTCTAGGTATAGAGCGCGTATTTCCTGAATTTATTGAGGGGATCAATGAATTAGTGGTTAATCGTACACTGGGTGCAAGAATGAAAGTATTCAAACTTAGCATTGATTCGCTCAACGACGAGCAGCATACAATTTTAACGATAGAAGATGTTAGTGCAAAAGCATTGCTACACAAAACTCTCGCAGTGCAAACTCAAGCGAGACAACGCCTCAAACTATATGACGAGAGTATTGGGCTACCTAACAGGCAATGGTTGGAAAACAAATTAGCCCAGCACAGTCCGCAGTTTGGAGGGGTTATTTCCCTTTGCGCAATCCGGGTAACCAACGCCCACTTTATCGAACAAAAATTTGGTTTTTTATATCTACCTAAAGCACTGAAAAAATTGGCAGAGACGCTCAGCGATCACTTAGGCGAGCGAAGCTTAATTGCCGTACTAGATAAGTATAGTCTTGGGCTAATTGTTCCTATTCTCGATCAAGCTAATACCAAAAATACCATGCAGCATGTGCTTTCATCATTGCCTAGCAGCCTGAAAATCAATGAACATTGTATTCATCTTGATTGCAAAGCGGGTATTGCTATCGCATCCCATCAGCTACCCGAAGACCCCTCACAATTGATTAACAATGCATTGCATGCGGTTACCGTCAGTGAGTCGCCGATTAACTACTACGAAACCGGCAGTCAACAACGGTTCATTGAACATCAAGAAATAAGCATTCTGCTCAACGAAGCTTTATCAAATAATGAGCTTCATGTTGAATACCAACCAAAGGTACGGGGTGACGGTACCCTAATCGGTATGGAAGCGCTGTTGCGATGGAACTCACCGGTGATCGGCCGCGTATCACCTGGGGTATTTATTCCTATTGCCGAGCAGTCAGGACTCGTGTTAAAACTAACCCATTGGTTGGTCAATCATGTCTGCCGTCAACTGAAAACGTGGCAGAATGATGGACTCAACGTTGTACCAATAGCGATTAATATCTCCGGCCCAGATCTTGATCAAAAAGACTTTAAAAAACACCTTATCAATAGTGTTGTTGAACACGATATTAAGCCTTATCTCATTGAACTTGAGCTAACAGAATCAGCTAAGACCCATAACATTCCCGAAGCAATTGCAGCAGTCAGTTACCTGGCTAGTTTTGGATTTTGTATCACACTTGATGATTTTGGTGTCGGCTATTCAGGACTCTCGAAACTCACTAAATTTCCAGTACAACGCGTTAAAATTGATCGACAATTTGTCGCTAATATTCATAACAACGAAAAGAATGCGCAGGTAGTAGAAGCCATCATCGCCATGTGCAAGGTATTTAAGATAGACGTATTAGCTGAAGGCGTTGAAGATTTGAAAGAAGTTGACTGTTTGTTGGCAATGGGATGCAGCAGCTTTCAAGGCTTTGTGTTCGCGCGTCCTATGTTGAAGGAACATATAGCCGAGCTAATGAATATTGAATCCGCGTCAAACGTAAAGCTACCCCTTACTAAACGCAGCGCAATCATAACTAACGACTAGCCTAGGCGAATTGTTAACATCTATTGGTTTAGCGTAGCGTCTAAACCAGTCCAACCTGTACCTTTGGTTCGCCTCACTCGGCCTTTTCCTCTTGCCAACGTTGGTAAATAATCAAAAGTGAGATGGGTTAATATTTAACCCAAATCGTTATAATATTATCTTTCTATTCTCATTAAATACTTAACCAAACGTCAATCCCATCGCTGCTAATGCTTTTGATCGAATAGAAATCCCCTGAGCTTCATGCTCAACTTTTTGAACTTCTTCTAAGTTCCGTTTTGACGCATTGCTAATATTGGAAATATTACGACTGATGCTAACAGAAACCGAGCTTTGTTGATCAGAGGCTACACTCATTTGATTGGCTGAATCGGCGATATCACTAACATCGTCGTACACTTTATTGACGAGCGCCTGAGTCTGTCTGGTTTCTTCAACACAAGACTCGGCAGACGCCTTTCCGTCCTCTAATTTTTTCGACCATTGCAGTAATGTGCTTTGTATTTCAGACACTGATGTTTGTATTTGCTGTGTTGCACTGTGGGTGCGACTTGAGAGCGCGCGAACTTCATCGGCAACCACTGAGAATCCTCGTCCGTGTTCACCCGCCCTTGCCGCTTCTATTGCCGCATTTAGTGCTAATAAATTTGTTTGATCAGCAATGCCCTGAATTTCTTGCATGACACCGTTTATCCGATTTACTTCATCTGCGAGTGAGGCTGCAGACCCTGCATATTTAGCAACATCAGTTGCTAAAACCCCGACTTTTTCCATCGTTTTAGACATGGAATTCGTTGCTTGGCTACAATCCTGATGAACGCTGGTGACTTTATCAGATGTGTGTCCAATGTTACGTGTCACTTCGTTGATTGATGCCACCATTTGTTCAACTGCAGTCGCCACTTCGGTTAGCTCTGCGGTTTCCTCTTCGACGCCTGATTTAGTCTTTGCTACCGCTTGCTGCAGCGATTTAACACCTTCATCCAACATAGCGGTGCTATCGATCACGCGGCCTAAAATGGTATTTACTTTGCCTTCTTGTATTCTTAGGGCAAATTCGTTAACTCCTTTTACACCGTCTCCTGCGAAAATAGCCCGCGAAATACTGTCGTATCGACCTTTTAACGTAACTGCGTGTTGGCGAACATCAACTAACTCACCTTTAAAAAGAACATAAGGCAAAACAACCATAATAAACGCAAAAAAAGGTGATAAAAATGTTAGCCCTATGAGTACCGCACTTAGTAAGAAAAACAGTGCGTCTTTCACCCTTACCTTGTCGTCAAACCAATTAAATGCGCGTCCTCCAGCATTCAATTTTGGGTATAAACGCTGGGCTTTATCTTTAAATGGGGTAGTAAGCTTGGTGCGTACTGATTGAAAACCGATCAATTGGCCATTTTCATATAAGGGCGTTACGAACGCATCAACCCAATAATATCCCCCGCCTTTACAGCGGTTCTTTACTGCGCCACGCCACGCTTGCTTTGATTTAAGCTTGCGCCACATATCAGCAAATGCAGCCTTGGGCATTTCTGGGTGTCGCACAATATTGTGGTGCTGACCAATAAGCTCTTCACGGGTAAAACCTGATACTGTGCAAAAATGATCATTTACATACTGAATAACACCCTGAGTATCAGTGGTCGACACTAGTTCTTGCCCAACATCCACCGCTACTTCGTGTTCAGCATTACTCGATACCACTTTACGCATACCTACTCCATTTTAGTTAAGCGCTAATTTACTACTTCGCATATAAGCTCATGCAATATTCAAATATCACCCTATGCTATTGCTAATAAGTCAGAAAAAGCCATAGGGGCTCAATAACCCAATTGTATCGATAATTGATTATCAATTTCTATATCGGCAAGGTTTTAATATATTAAACTAAAGTCTAACTTTTAATGATATTTGAGCCCAAAAATATCGACTCGATAGCCTATAGCGCCAACATATAAAGCAGCAAATTGATATTTATAGTGTCGTGCAAGCCGCTCAACAAATTGAGTATAACGAAAAGGTAAAATCCAACGTGCAGTCAGTTACAGAGAAACGTCATTCGAGCAGTGACCTTTAATCTATCCGAAGGTATTACTCGTCTTGCCAACGATCTTTAATTTCGATGAGTTGAGGCAGGCATTTTTCAAATAAAATGACTAACGCAGGATCAAAATGTTTCCCACTCTGGGAATAAATGAATTCAACGGCTTTTGCAACAGGCCACGCTTCCTTGTATGGACGTTTACTTGTCAATGCGTCAAAAACATCGGCAATGGCGACGATACGTCCTTCTAACGGAATTTCTTCCGCCTTTAATCCTTTGGGATACCCAGAACCATCCCATTTTTCGTGGTGCGTTAAGGACACAATCTTTGCTAGCTCAATCAAATCTGAATCTGAGTCACCGAGAATTTCAGCACCTATTTCTGGATGTGTCTTCATGATGGCGAATTCTTCATCAGTGAGTTTAGCTGGCTTAAGCATAATACTATCGGGTATGCCTATTTTGCCTATGTCGTGCATCGGCGCAGCATGCAACAAATCATCTGCTGCATTAGCCGATAGACCGTATGCCAATGCCAACACTTGAGAAAAGTGGCTCATGCGCAAAACATGGGTACCGGTCTCATTATCCTTATATTCTGACGCCCTGCCTAAGCGCTGTATTACTTGTAGCCGTGTGCGTCGCAACTCATCTGCCTGAACTAAAGATAAATGGGTGCGTACCCTCGCCTTCACCACCGCAGGTGAAACAGGCTTAGTTATATAATCCACAGCCCCAACCTCAAAACCTTTTGCTTCATCAACCTCGTCATTTAATGCTGTAACGAACATAACAGGAATACGCTTACTAAGCGGATTACTCTTTAGTGCTTGGCATACTTCAAACCCTGTCATGCCTGGCATCATAACGTCCAATAAAATCAAATCAGGTTGTTCGCGAGCAACCAAACGCAGCGCCTCTTCGCCGCTTTTAGCAAACGTCAGGCGATACAATTCTCCGAGTATTTTTTTCAGCACCCGCAAATTTGCTGGTTCGTCATCTACCACAAGTATTTTTTGCATTGTATTTTGATTACTTAACATCGTACTAAGTTTGTCCGTATATTCACTGATTTACCCATTACTGAGTAAGGTGCTTATTGAGCAACTGGAGTTCATTCACAGCGTGCTCAAATTCAAAGTCGTCGAAGGCATTTTGAATTTTCTGACATCTTTCAAGCAATTCACTATTTACACCTGCAACTAACATCTCAAGAGTTTCTTCATCGTATTCATTATGTAACGCAGAGTTTAACAGTTTTTCGGTAAGGTTAATTACCTGTGAGGCGGGTAACTCAATATTTTGATCTTCTTCAGTCCCGATGGCGACCGCGTCTTGAGCAGATAAATAGACTTTAATATTCGTTAACGCTGTTAAAATAGTGCTAAACACATTGGAAAGGTCATCGACTGAAGCACGCATGGCACAGCGCTCTGCGTCATTTAATAACTGGCTAAGCTGTGTCAGCGCTAAGTTACCGCTTAATCCTTTAAGGGTATGTAATTGTGCTTGTATCGTTGACCATACCGGAGAGTTCAAAGCCTTCTCAAAGTCCAAAATTAGTGGTTCATTTTTCTGCACAAATAACGATATTTCTTTAAGTAGTGTATTCTTGTCACCCCACAACTGGATACCTTTTCGTTCATTAACGATATGAAAATCACTGTTATCATCTGGTTCGACTGCAATAACTTCGCACGTTAAATCAATCCCCAACGCCTGCGCAATTTCTATATTTAATAGCTCTGTATCAATTGGCTTGTTGGCAAAACCATCCATTCCCGCATCCAGCGCGGCCTGACGATCTTCGGGTAACACGCTTGCTGTTAGCGCAATAATGGGCAAGTGTGATAACTGCTGTTTTTGTTCTTCTTTTCGGCGCTCTTTTGATGACGTTAGACCATCCATAATAGGCATTTGTACATCCATTAACACCACATCAATTTTGTCACAGCGCATACGCAGAAGTGCTTGTTTACCGTCACGCGCAGTAATAATACTGTGCCCCTGGCGAGTCATCAGTAATGTTAGCAAATCAATATTTTGTTGAATATCGTCCACTATTAATATGTCTAAAGGGGGTAAGGTACAGCGTTGATTGAGTGTCTCGGGCTTAACCTTAAATTTAGCCGCGTCCAAAGGCAGTGAAAATGTAAAACAGCTACCTTGTTCAAAACAACTCGAAGCGGATATTCTTCCTCCCATAAGTTCAACCAATTGCTTACTGATGGTTGTGCCTAGGCCAGTACCTCCAAAACGTCGGCTCATACTGGCATCAGCTTGGCCAAACGCATCGAATACCAATGCTAATTGTTCTGGCGTCATTCCAATACCCGTATCGATTATTGAAAACTCAATACAGCCACTAGGCTTAACACTTACTGTAATCTTTACGCCACCCTTGGCGGTGAATTTAATCGCATTACCGATTAAATTCGTCAAAACCTGACGAATTCTATCTGGTGCACCATTGAATAAATCACCTACTTCAGGTGCAATATTGACATTAAGGTATAAGTCTTTTTTATTCGCCTGCAACCACAATGTAGATACAACAGAGTCAACTTCTTCAATCAAGGAAAAGTCGCGCATTTCCAATTGAAATTTACCTTTATCCAATTTTGCACTATCGAGAATATCATTGAGCAGATGCAACAAGGATTTAGCGGATTTATTAATGGTTGTTAGGTGTTTACGATGTTCAGGGTCAACAACATCATCGAGCAATATGTCACTAAAACCGATAACGGCATTCATTGGTGTGCGAATTTCATGACTCATATTGGCTAAAAATGCCGCTCTGGCTGATGCAGCCTGTTCCGCCTTATCTTTGGCAATCACTAAAGATTGCTCCATTTCTTTGCGCTCGGTTATGTCCATGATAAATCCATCGAGCCATTTTTCGTCGGAATCGCTGTCTCTTGAATGGGCTCCGTATCCCAATAGCCAACGGATTTCTCCTGAAGCATTGTAAATACGGTATTCAAGTTTGAAAACATGTTTTTCATCAACTATTTGCAACGCTGTACCGATATCATCTGGATGAACGTGTTCATGGAAGTAGCGTTTAGGTGGATCGCCAATATAATCGCTTGCAGGGTAACCTGAAATACTTTCTACCGCGTCGCTGATAAAAAGCATGGGGCGTGTTTCATTATCTCGACACCGAAAAGCAATACCAGGAATATTACTGATCAGTGAGCGGAACTGCGCTTCGCTTTTACGTAACGCACTTTCCATATCAAGGCGATAACGTAAATCTGAAACAAACGCCACAAAAGAGCTGTGCCCCGACTGTTTCACATGCCCTATTGATACGCGCACCGGAATAGCGCCTCCATCGCGACTTTTAATCGCGGCATCTCTTCCTTTACCTTGAGTTGTTCCCTGGTTAGTTATGTGGCCAGCAACATATTGATCAAATTCCTGTCGAAACGGCTCTGTAACCAGCATGCGGACATCCTTTTCAATAAGCTCATCTGCTCGCCAACCAAGTAGTTCACAAATAGCATCATTTGCGCTTTCAATCTTACCTGTACTGTCGAATCCAAGCACACCGTCTACTGAGGCGTTAATTGTGGCACGTAGACGTGTTTCATTTAACTTTGCTCGGTCTGATAGCTCTTTATATTTTAGTACCATATTAATGGCCAGTACCAACACAATAAGGCCGATGGTGATAAGTGCGATGGTAAAACCAAGATATTGTGAGACGTATTCATTGTGGTCTGAAAACTCGAATCCTGGTGGACGTACAAACCGCGCTGCCGCCATTCCGGTGTAATGCATACCAGAAATAGCTAACCCCATCACGAGCGCAACTGCAGCATTACGATAGTGCTCACCGAACTTCACTTCGCTCAAAGAAGTCAAGCTGAAACGGATCCACAGTGCTAAAACAGCGAGTAAAATGGCCACCACTAATGACAACAAGAAAATTGTCATGTCGTATCGTAGCAGCGGCGCCATTTCCATCGCTGCCATGCCAACATAGTGCATCGTGCCAATGCCTGCGCCCATAAGAACACCACCGACAGCTAACTGCGATACCGACACATGCTTTTTGATCATAATACTCAGTGCAACCCAAGACGCCGCAACACTTGGCACGATTGAAATAGCCGTTGTTAATCCGTCATAAGAGATAGGTGTGCAAAGAGAAAGCGCTAGCATCCCCAAGAAGTGCATCGACCAAACGCCCCCTCCTAAGGCAAGACTGGCCACAAGCGTCAATATTTTACGCTTAGATGAATCTTCCAGTTGCGCAGCTTGGGTGGCGACTTGCATAGCCATAAACGAGGCGAATATTGCCAGACCAACAGAAATGATAACCATCAAAGGATCGAAATCCCCCACTATGAGTAAATTATCATCGACTGGCGAAAAAAGAGCAGTTACAGCTTCAAACATAATGTGGCAAATTGTAATTAAGATGAGATTAAACGTATTAAGATATCGACTTTATTACGGATAAAGCCAGTTTTAATTTTAAATTTAGAGCTGAATACTATTTCTATCAATCATACTTAAGTAAAAGATGATAAAATTGCCCGTCCAAAAAGTAAAATGTCACTTATAATCCAGTGCTTAGTGAGCGATTTAAAACAAAAAATGACCACGCTATCACCACATTAATAACAAGATTTATCGGAAAAACATGCAGCATTTCGAATACCAACAGAACAAACATAAACTTCAAATTCTTAAACGGCTATATATTCCTTTAGCGCTATTTGTGTTGTCAGGCTTTTATATTGCGTGGACCCTCAATCGCTTTTCAACCCAGGAACTATGGCTAATTACCCGCAATGGCCTCGTAGTATTCGGACCCTTGTTACTGCTTGGTGTAGCATTCGTTGCTCTTCATTATTGGTCTAGCCAGTTTCGCCAACGTACTTTCCCAACCTTATCGATCGATGAAGATCACTTGTGCTTAACTGACGGCGATGTACACGAAACGGCTTACTTTCGCGATATGCACAGCATTCGCCTAGTCAAAGCTGGCTCTACCCGTGAGGCCATTCAGATTATACTCAACAGTGGTCAAAGTATTGTGATCCACAGTAATTTTCCTATCGATTCAATTAAGCCATTGCTTAATCAATACCTTGATTGTCAATTATAAAGCCTTAACCCAGTCTTAACTCCGTCTATATTAAGCTCGCTTCATTTGGTTGAATTAGAGGCGGCTTAATGTTTGGTTATACCTACAGTCAAGGTTCTTTTTCGCGTGTCCCGCGCGATATAAAAAACCTTATATCTTGCGTGTTACCATCCCTTAAATTAGCGTGCGACCGGTTCAATGGAGTCTAAAAATGATAAACGTCCTGTTAGTTGAAGATGATATTGATTTGGCAAGTACGATAGTGGATTACCTTGAATTGGAATCCATTGACTGCGATCACGCCAGTAATGGACTAATGGGACTTAACCTTATAGAAAGACAGCCTTATCAAGTCATTATTTTGGATATTAATATGCCTAAAATGGACGGCTTAACCTTGTGCGCGTTGTTAAGAGAACAAGGAATCGACACGCCAGTATTAATGCTCACTGCCAGAGATACATTAAACGACAAATTGCTGGGTTTTAATGCTGGTAGCGACGACTATTTAGTCAAACCGTTCGCCATGCAAGAATTGGTTGCGCGGCTGCACGTATTAGCACGGCGACGAAGTGGCGAAGTTAAACGCTTTGTATTAGGTGAATTAGAACTCGATCTGAGTCAGCGCTGTGCATTTATAGCTAATCACCCCCTGAAACTCTCGCCTACGGCGCTGAAAATATTGGAGGTGTTAATGCGCTCTAGTCCACAAACAATCAGCAGACAAGATATTATTGAAGCGGTATGGGGGGAGAATCAACCAGACAGCAATAGTTTAAAAGTACATATACATCATCTACGAAAACAGCTAGATACCTACCACGGGGGCATTAGTGTTGAAACAATAGCAGGTGTGGGTTTCGCCATTAAGGTCTCAAGTGAAGGCAACAATCAATGAAGATCCGCCCAAGTTTACGCTTATATTTTTTCATCAGCATCGCGCTTTTGGGTACAGGCATGACAGTGGGGTTTTCGGTACTCAGTGTTAACTATTATATCGATGGATTAGACCGTGGACTAAATGGCGTCATGCACGAACTGGTCATGACAACAGACGCCCAAGATGGGCAACCAGTGGATTTTGCAGACTTTCAAATTGCAAGCAGGTGGCAAGATACACCGGCTATTATTCAGCAACGTTTTCGTTCTCCGCCGAAAATAGAAAATGATCTTTTAAAATTTAAAGATCAAGAGTCTTTTTTTTCGTTACCAAGAAATATGTTTTTTGTAGCCATGATACGTAACGCAAACGGTGAGCCGCGCTATGTTACGAAAGTTATGTTAGCGAAGTCTGACGTTCAACTTAAAAGCAAAAAACATTTTGCCCGTTTCTATTGGATCATCATCATTGGCGTAAGTGTTATGACAATTTTTGCGGGTTTGTTAGTTGTTGTTATGGGTAAAGTCGCCAAGCCAATTGAGTCTTTGGGTAATTGGGCAAAAACACTTAATCATGAAAATGTACAGCTGCCGCCACCTGATTTTATTTATAACGAGCTCAACACGCTGGCGAGCATTATCAAAAGTAGCCTTGATTCTGCGCACCAGAGTCTGGCGCGAGAGCAAACGTTTCTCAGTTACGCAAGCCACGAGCTAAGAACCCCAATTACTGTTATTCGGAGTAATGTGGAGCTCCTAAAGCGCCTGAGTGAACAGTCGCCCCTAACGTCTAAGCAACAATTGACACTAGAGCGCATTGAACGGGCGGGGTTGACGATGAGTGATCTAACCGAAACCCTACTCTGGTTAGGTCACAAGGATGACGAACCCATTCACCTTGAGCCAGTTAAACTTAACGAGCAAATTCAGAATCTGTCATCAGAATTGGCTTATTTACTAAATGGTAAAAATGTCGAGGTCGACTTAGTATGTCAAGCCTACCAATTCGATACAGCGGCAACTGCGTGTCACATCGTTCTGAGTAACTTGATCCGCAATGCTTATCAACATACACAACATGGCCGTGTGCAGATATTGCAAGAAGGTAGCTGCGTGAGCATTACCAATAGCTCCCAAAGTGACGAGGTAAAATCAACCGAGCTGCAAAATAACAATAGTAAAAGTCAACTTGGCTATGGTTTAGGCTTACAACTCAGTGAAAAAATCATTCAGCGACATAACTGGCAATATAAAATCAAAGATCTACCGGGATTTTATCAAGTCAAAGTGGATTTTAATCCATGAGCTTAAGGAGTTTCTGCCGATATAGCTCATACTAAAGCCATATTTACACAACCTTGTTGTTTGCGTACCGTTCTCGTCAGCGCAATTGGGAGTGAAATTTTAGGAGTGAAATTTGAAATCGGCACCGGTCCCATTAAACGAAAAACAACGCCTAGAAGCCTTGCATCGACTTAATATCTTAGATACCAAAGCAGAGGCGCGTTTTGATCGGATCACTCGATTAGCCGCTCATACATTTTCTTGTGAATTTTCATCCATCACGTTTATCGATAAAAGTCGCCAATGGTTTAAATCTATATTGAATTTAAGCCTCAGTGAAACGCCAAGAGATATCGCTTTTTGCGCCCATACCATAGTCAATGACGACTTACTTATCGTTAACGACACCTATCTCGATGCTGATTTTAAAGATAATCCTTTTGTCACCGACGCCCCATTTATGCGGTTTTATGCTGGGGTAAAAATCATGATGGACGGTTATGCTGTGGGCTCGCTGTGTTTATTTGATAGCCGACCTCATACCTTTAATAATGATGATAAGGCCATATTGCGTGATCTTGCGACTTTGGTAGAAAGCGAATTACAAAAAGAAGAATTAAGCAATATTAGTCGTACGTTACAAATTTACCAAGACCAGCTAACTGAATCACAAAAGCTGACTCGTGTACGCAACGTTATCTTAGAAAAAATCGTCAGTTCAGAATCCCTGCAATCTGTTTTAAGAGATATCGTTGAAGCGGTTGAGCTCGAATATGCTGGGCAATATTGCAGCATATTACTGCTAGATGACACCCATTTGCTTCTTGGAGCGGCCCCATCGCTACCTGATTTTTATAATAACGCAATTGATGGAGTCGAGATCGGCATTGGCCAAGGTTCATGCGGCACAACCGCATTCACGGGGGTGCGCACTATTGTCGAAGATATCAGCACACATCCTTATTGGGCAGCTTGGCGTGAACTTGCTCATCAAGCCAAATTAGGAGCCTGTTGGTCTGAGCCCATTAAATCATCTGATGGATCAGTATTAGGTACATTTGCCATTTACCACAATACCCCTGCCACCCCTTCCGATGAAGAGTTGATGCGGATAAAACAGTTTGCTCATATCACCAGCATTGCGATTGAACGACAACAAACGAGCGATCTCATATGGCGACAAGCAAATTTTGACGATCTTACTAAGCTTCCTAATCGCAATATTATGGGAGAGCACTTAAAGCAAGCTCTAAATACCGCTACACGCAATAACACAAAAGTCGCCGTTATGTTTTTAGATTTAGATAACTTTAAAGATATCAACGATACACTCGGTCATAGCGTCGGAGATGACTTACTCATCGATTGTGCCAAACGTATAACCCAATGTATTCGGCAAAAAGACATTGTCGCTCGTCTGGGAGGAGACGAATTTGTTATGATCATTAATGATTTTTCATACTTCGTTGGAGTAGAAAAAACGGCTCAGAAAATTCTCAAAGCAGTGGCCCAACCCTATTACTTACAAAATGAAATTGTTCACACCAGTGCCAGTATCGGCATTACTATCTACCCAGACGATGGCGAAGATGTCGTCAGCCTATTAAAAAATGCCGATCAAGCCATGTATGGTGCAAAAGGTCTAGGCAAAAATAACTACCATTTTTACACCCAAAATATGCGTGACGAAGCATTAAAGCGTTTGACGTTAGTGGCTGATCTTAGGCTCGCGCTTGAAAATGAAGAATTTTTTATTGTTTATCAGCCAATTGTTGATTTGCATAACGGGCATATTAATAAAGCCGAAGCGCTGATACGCTGGCAACATCCAACAAAAGGGCTAATTGGTCCCGTAGATTTTATCCCAATAGCTGAGGAAACAGGCTTAATTATCGATATCAGCAATTGGGTATTTGAGCAGGTCTGTAAAGACGTAAACCCATGGCGCAACGCCTTGTGCCCTAACCTGCAAATAAGTATAAACACATCACCCATACATTACACCGATCCCGATCGCTGTATCACTCAGTGGTTAGATGTATTATTGAAAACGCGAACGCCACCGCAAGCTATCTTGTTAGAAATTACCGAAAACCTTTTGATGGACGCTAAAAGCAGCGTTTCTACCAAATTATTTCAATTCCGCCAGGCCGGAATTGAAATTGCTCTGGATGATTTCGGTACTGGTTATTCTTCAATTTCATATCTAAAAAAATATCCCACTGATTTTTTAAAAATCGACAAGTCCTTTGTCCATTCCATGAGTGAAGACAGTCACGATAAAGTTTTGTGTGAAGCGATTATCGTTATGGCGCAAAAACTGGGAATTAAAGTGGTCGCTGAAGGCATAGAAACACAAGAACAGCGCCATATATTGCAACAAATGGGCTGTGAGTTTGGACAAGGTTATTTATTTGCAAAACCGCTGAAACATCATGATTTTGACATTCTTTTAGCAAAGCAAAATACATCACAGTCACCAAATGAACCTTTGTTCTGCAGCAAAAACGTGAAAGATAAATAAGATATTAGCTAGGGTAAATATTTTGTTGATATAATCATCTAAAGTACTTATTGGAGCCCCAAATATGCAGTCTCAGTTTATCGAGCAAGTTATCACTATTTCCGAGCGCTATCGGATTGCAATCCGCAGTGCCATTAACGCCAGTGAACTGGGTATAGGGGCGATGCATGTTCGCAGCCTAGCGGTTATCGCCAAATCACCCGCTTGTACCGCCAATTGTATTGTCAACGAGCTTGCCCGGGATAAAGCCCAGGTCGCACGTATCGTTAAAGAACTGGTCAACGCCAATTTAATCCAGAAATGCGCTCATGCAAATGACAAGCGAAGTCAAACACTAAGCTTGACCGAAAATGGTCAAAGCTTAATGGACAAATTGCACATAGCTAAGGCAAAAATAAACGAGCAAATAACACAAGGTTTAACGCCTGTTCAAATACGCCAATTTGAACAAACCGCAAGGCGTATTGCAGATAACCTGCAGTCAAAAGTGAATGACTAACGGCCCAATACCGCCATAGATTCCGCTGGGTACCGTAGTCCTTGTACTTCATGCTTTGCTATTCGCTTTGCAATATCAGCCCACTGCTTAGTTGATATCATCAGGCTCATTGCTTTTGCGTTTTCTATTACTCTAGAAGGGTTACGCGTACCCGGGATTGATACATAATTATCTGCCTGATGTGCGATCCATGCCAAGGCGAGTTGCGCGGGTGTGCAATCTAATGAAGCGGAGATACACTTTATTTCTTCTACCAACAACAAGTTATTCGCAAAGTTTTGTTCCGAAAATCGCGGATTATTCAACCGCCAATCGCCGACTTCGAGGTCGCTTCGCGATTTGATTGCTCCGGTTAAAAAACCTCGACCCAATGGACTGTAAGCAACCAAACCCACACCGAGTAAATTGCAAGTTGGTAGGATGTCGTCTTCGATATCGCGGCTCCACAAAGAGTACTCACTTTGCAATGCAGAGATTGGATGCACCGCACAAGCTCGTTTGAGCGTTTCACTACCTGCTTCAGATAAACCTAAATAACGTACTTTACCGGCTTGCACTAAGTCGGCCATGGCTCCCACAGTGTCTTCGATTGGCACATTTGGATCCATCCGATGCTGGTAATACAAATCGATGCATTCTATTCCCAGTCGTTGCAAGCTAGCATCACAAGCTTGTTTTACATATTCAGGACGCCCATTAAAACCAAGAAAGTTACCATTATCATCGCGCATAATACCGAATTTAGTGGCTAAGGTAACAGCGCTTCGTGCGATATCATTTTGTTTGAAAAAATCACCTAATAATAATTCATTGGTTTTTGGCCCATAAATATCCGACGTGTCCCAAAACGTGACTCCGCTATCAATAGCCTGATGCAAAGTAGAAAATGAGTCTTGTTGGTTATGTGCGCCATAAAATTCAGACATTCCCATACAACCTAAACCCACACTAGAAACGGTTAACCCCTGATTACCTAATTGACGTTTTTGCATATTATTACCTCGTTCAAATGGTGTAAAAAAGACACGTTAATATACTAGCGCTGAATAAGCGTAGTTGAGTTGGGTAATACCGTGAAAAGTTTGCCTAATCCTACAATCATTCACCCGGCACCTTTCACCTTATCCGTTACGTGGCATACTAACGCCATCAAAAAATAAAATATAACCTAAGGTGACATGGTATGAGTGGGTTAATTGAAAAAGTGTTAGAGCTGGCACCCCATGAGGGTGACTTTAGTACCAGTATTCCTCACCTTAGTTTATTTCGCCGAAACAGCTCGATGCCATCGCCAATGGCAGTGATATACCAGCCGAGTATCTATATGGTGCTGCTAGGTGCCAAGGCGACATTTTTAGGAAAAGAGCGTTATCAGTATGACGCCATGCACTATTTGGTCAGTTGTGTACCATTGCCGTTAGAGGGACAGGTCTTAGAGGCCAGCACAGATACGCCATATTTAGCCGCCCGTATCAGTCTAGATACCCAACTGGTCAATGAACTACTGGTGCAGATGCCCCCTGAACCTCGGCGAACGTCGACCTCCTTAGAAATGTTAAATGACAGCAGCACAACAAGAGGAATTTACGTCAGTAAAATTAATGACGAGATACAAAGCACGCTATCAAGATTACTCAGCTGTGCACATTCGAAAACCAAAGCCAATGTACTGGGGCAACTGGCCCTAAAAGAATTGATATATCACGTGTTAGATGCTGAGCACGGTGCCCTACTAAGAAGCTTTGCCAGCCAAGACCGGCAACAATACCAAATCGCCAATGTTTTGCAGTATATCAACCGCTACTATGCATCAAATATGGATATATCGGCATTGGCCAGCAAGGCCAATATGAGTGAGTCTTCGTTTTACCAACATTTTAAAGCCGCAACCAATACCTCACCTATCCAATATATTAAAACCATACGTTTACATGCAGCAAAACGAAAAATGCTCTTTGAACATCATAACGCGACCACTGCTGCATACGAAGTCGGTTACACCAGCACATCTCAATTTAGCCGGGAATATCGCCGCTTATTTTCAGTGCCTCCGGCACAAGACGCGCGCACAGCAACTCAGGTATGATGTGCTGTCTCAACCCTAGGATTAGTATGTCAAGTAACCCTCCATCCGGAAAATCGTTGTTTAGCGTCGGTAAATATCTGCTAGTCATTGGCGTAATGGTTAGCTTTTACGTGTTTGCAGATGAGCATTTAGTGCCCGGGGTTGAAGAGATACAACAGCGATTGAAAACCTTGTCAGATGCCGCTGATATTTCCGATACAGAAAAAGTTCAAATTGAAAAATCTTACCAGCAAGCCATCGATAATATACGCGCCACCGAACAGTTTGAAGATCAAACGAATACGTATAACAAAGCAATAGAAGATGCTGCAAAAAATCTCGCAGACTTGGAAAATAGCTTAGGGTCTTTTTCACCACCCAAAGTGCCTAATTCCTCTATAAGTCTAAAAAAACTACTCACTGAAGTCACCAATACGGAAGGTGATGTAACCAGCGGTCGTGCACGATTATCAGAGTTAAGGGCCACCCTCGATGACGAACGTCGATTACTGTTACGCCAAATTATCAGCGAAACCCAAACCGCCATAGACGCGACCAACAACAACCTCAGCACCGGTGAAGATAGCAATCCAGCAAAACTGGCGGAAAACATCGCACAAACAGCCCAACGCAAAATGCTGCAGGCAAAAATTGGAGCCCTCAAACAGCGACTGGCCTATCGCCCCTCCCATTTGGCTATTATCGAAGCCCAAATCGCATTGGAAGAAAAAAAACTAGACGCCACAGTGCAAATGCTTAACGAAATGACAGCACTGCAAAATCAGTTAGATGAAAAAGAAAACGCATCGATGCTCGCCCAGCTTGAAGCGACCACAGCGTCCCTCGTAAGTGCACCTCAGGTTTTACAAGCAATAGCGCAGCATAATGAGGAATTAGCCAAAAGCTCAGCCGTGTTAGCTGAGCAGCACGACAAAACTAGTCAAAAATTAAGCGCCATCCAAATTCAAATAGCCGATTTAAACAACAAATTTTCCTCCCTTAATCGTTTATTGGAACTGGAAATTTACGAATCATCCGCCGTATTCGGAAACGCGCTCAGAGATGAGTGGGAACAAGCATCGCGTTTCGTAGATGGCCGGGACTTGATCGGTCTAACTGAAACGTCATTAGTCGATAATCGTGTTGCCATGTTTAGTATCAATCAGCGCCGAGCCCCGTTTGATATCCCTGATATCGACGCAATAATGCAGCAAATTGATAAAGACAATCAACGCTGGCACGAGGCGACAAACAATTTGGTTAGTCAGCGCCGTGAACTGATTTCACAACTTAGCGCAGCCTATACACTACACGTAGATGTGTTATCGGTTTTACTCGATAAACTACGTCATTTAACCCAACGTACACAAACCTACAGCGATTTGCTAGAAAGCAATTTATTTTGGATACCCAGCGCCACCCCGTTTGATTTAACCACTGTCACGGCTGCAGGTGACTCAGCGGCATGGTTACTGCGCATGGCGCATTGGCAGAATGTACTGCAAGCCATACAAGCTAATATCGAACACAGCACACTAGCGCTTGTAGCCTTATTCGTTTTGCTCATACTCGCATTGCTGCTACGCAAACGTCTGAAGCAACGCTTAAGTGATATCGCCCCTAATGTCGGTAGAGTGCAAAGTGATGAATTCAAACTTACTTTAGAAGCATTAGCCATCACCTTTGGATTGTCTTTGCCACCTACCTTGGTTTTATTTGGTTTAGCACTTTTGTGTGATGCAAACACGGGGTTTGCCAACAGCCTAAGTAACGCCTTTTTTGTTGGCGGATTGATGATGATATTTCTAGAATTCATGTTGCAACTTGTCCGCAAAGATGGCTTAGGAGAAGTACATTTTAAATGGAGTGAATCAAACCTGGCGTTACTAAGGAAAAACAATCGTCTACTCATAGTGGTGTTCATTCCGATAGGTATCATCATGACATTGCTAAACAATCAGGCCAGTGTAGAAATTCGGGAAGACCTGGGCCAATTTGCGCTGATAATACTTTGCACTTCCCTCGCCATAGCAGGCACAAGGGTTACGCGTAACGCATACTATCGCTATAGGGCATCAGAGCATACGTCAAAACGCTTTTCATATTTTCTATATTCATTATTAATTTTAATACCGGCTTGTCTTATAGTCTTATCCGCTATTGGTTATCAATACAGTGCTCAGCGCGTACTGGTATTGCTATTAGAAACCACCGTATTGTGCACCGTCGCGCTATTGGTTTACTACACAGCTGAGCGTGCTATATCAGTCAATGCTAGGCGCATCGCCCTTGAAAAAATTCGTGCTAAACGCGCCGCCATTATAGCTGCCAATGCCCAGCAAGAAGCCGCTGAACAATCCGGCGAAGGGGTACCTGAAATAATTGATAGTCAAGAGCTCGACCGACATACCATCACTAATCAGACCAAAGCAGTTATACGCCTGATCATTTGGCTGGTTTTAATCGGTGCCTTATCGGTGGTATGGCAAGACATTTCTCCCATAGCATATTCGCTTGATGACATCGTCATGTGGGAAATAAGTAGTGATGAACCCAACGTTGAGGCGCAGCAGATCACCCTATGGAACTGTTTAATGAGTCTGATTATCTTGATTGTAAGTTTCATTGGTGTACGCAACTTACCTGGGCTACTCGAAATGACCGTTCTGGGTCGTCTTAGCTTATCGCCTGGCACCAGTTACGCTATCACTACCATGCTTAAGTACAGTATTGTGATCATAGGTATAATCGTTTCGGTCAATATCCTCGGCGCACAGTGGTCAAAACTGCAATGGCTTATCGCCGCATTGGGAGTTGGGTTAGGGTTTGGTTTACAAGAAATTGTCGCTAACTTTGTATCAGGGATAGTGATTTTATTTGAGCGCCCTATCCGGCTTGGCGATACTATCACTATTGCGGGTCACAGTGGCACTGTAACCCGCATTCGTATCCGCGCAACCACAGTAAGCGATTGGGATAGAAAAGAGCTTATTATCCCCAACAAAACCTTTATTACCCAAGACTTCGTCAATTGGACACTCTCCGATCCCGTTACGCGAATTGTTATCCCGGTGGGCGTCGCTTATGGTAGCGAGACTGAAAAAGTCGTTTCGTTATTAATCGATGTCGCTAATAAAAGTGACAACGTATTTGATGATCCTGCTCCAGCGGCATTATTTTTAGCATTCGGCGCCAGCAGCTTAGATTTTGAGCTACGAGTATTTGCCCGGGCCGTCGTCGATCGGGCCATGGTAACCCATGAATTACATATGAGAATTGAAAAATCCTTTAGAGAAGCAGGTGTCGAAATCGCCTTTCCTCAGCAAGATGTTCATCTCAATATGACGTCACCAATAGACGTCAACGTATCCCCTAAAAAAGACATATAGCTGTTATTTTGCAGTTGCATGGCAAAGTCGCAAGTCATTGCAAAATATAAAATTAAGCCTTAATAGCATATTATCGCTATACCACGAATTACACCTAATGTTTTTTCCTAAGCTACTGGTAAGTTTAAGGTTTTATTGATATCAGGTAGAATGACTGCCTGTGCTATATTTTCCTAAAGGTATTCATGTAAATGCGTCGTGCTCTATTCCCAATCGCCATACTAACCATCGCAATACAAAGTACGTTTGTATTGGCCGAACAGTCACCTATTGAAGTTATCGTCGTTAGTGGCTCTCATCAAAAAACCAACCTTATGGCGCTTGATAGCAATATTAACCGCATTGACAAAGACGATATCGAACGCGTCAATGCAGCGCTTGCCAGTGACATACTTAATCGCGCCAGTGGCGTTTATGTACAAGCCAATAACGGTGTTGAAAACCTGCCCTCTCTTCGCTCACCAATCTTAACCGGCCCTGGTGCCGCAGGCGCGTTCTTATTTATGCAAGATAGTGTAGCGACAAGAGCAGCAGGCTTTGCTAATAATAATGCCTTAGCCGAGCTTAACTTTGCTCAAGCGGATGCTATTGAGATTATTGAAGGGCCAAGCAGCGCAATTTACGGCTCAAATGCAGTGCATGGTGTGGTCAATGTGCTCAGCTTGACGCCACGAGATGGCGCCAATGTTGGCATTACCTTTGGTCCTAATGACCGTGTGCAATTCGATGGTGCGCTTGGCCAAGTTGATGATCAAAGTTCTGCTCAACAAAAAATAGGCCTAAACCTGCAAATCATCGATGATGGGGGCTATCAGGACGACAGCAGCTATACATCAAGCAAATTGGGATTGCGCCATGATTATCAACGCAATAAGTTAACCGTTAGCAGCACCTTGTCGGGCTTTGATCTCGCGCAAAATACCGCGGGCTTTATTGCGTCAGGTGACAATGGTGAAGGTTGTTTTAACTCAAATTATGCCCCCGACGCTTTATATAAAGACCGCTCGGCCATGGAAAAGAACTGTGATACCGACGCCTACAGGCAATGGTCGTCTATTCGCGGTGCCAGTCACGTCAGCTATCAACTAAGCGCAGACGAACAGATTAACATTACCCCTTATTTTCGTAGCAACAGCATGGAGTTTCGCCAGCATTATCTGCCTTCCAGAGCTATTGAAGAAAATAGTCACTACAGCCTAGGTGTTAACACTGATTATCAATGGCAAGTCAATGACGCACTCTCATTGGTCGCCGGTGCCGATATTGACTGGACTCAAGGAAAGTTAACCGAAACCCAACAACAAGCTGACATGTTTAGTTTTGGTAAGGCCCGTCAGCAAGGTGTTCACTTTGATTATAACGTTGACGCTACAACTATCTCGCCATTTATTCAGCTAAATTGGCAATATAACCAAGCGCTTAGCTTTAGCAGTAACTTACGTTTCGATAGCACCGAGTACCGCTACGACAATTTAATCGCTGATGGCACAACAAAAGCTGACGGTTCGTCGTGTATCAACAGTAATGCACAAGCTGTTGATTGCTTATATCAACGTCCTAGCGATCGACACGATAGATTCAACAATACCAGTGCTAAAATAGGTGCGAATTATCGTTTAAACGACAACGTATCGATTTTTACCAATTGGGCTAATGGCTTTAGAGCACCGCAAACTACCGACTTATATCGTCTGCAGAATCAACAAAGTATCGGCACCATAGATTCAGAAGAAATCAATAGTGTCGAAGGCGGGATCAGAGGTGCCTTTACAAACCTGCAACTGCAGGTAACGCTTTATAGTATGCAAAAAGATAATTTCTTCTTTCGAGATGACGACGGTTTAAACGTAACCGATGGCGAAACAACCCACAAAGGCATCGAAGTAAATACCACTTATCAGCTTCTCGCTAACCTGAGTTTATCGGCTAATTACGCCTATGCTGAGCATAAATATGATTTCAATCGAGCCAGTAGCGGCGTAGTGAAAGGCAACGACATTGACACAGCACCTCGTCAGCAAGGCAATGCTAGACTTAACTGGCAGCCCACTAGTCACATCGATCTTGAATTAGAATGGCAGCACATTAGCAGTTATTATCTTGACCCGGCGAATGCCCATGAATATGCAGGGCATGACTTATTGAATGTACGCGGACAATGGCATGTAAATGAGCGTTTAAGCCTGAACGTTAAATTGGAAAACATCGCTGACGAGAAATACGCCAGCCGCGCTGACTACGCATTTGGTTCTTATCGCTATTTTGGTGGGCAGCCTAGAGCGGTTTACGTTGGTGCACAATACGCCTTCTAATATCAGGTAAACAAGCGCCTTTCTAGGCACTAGAAATATAAGTAAAATCATAAAAAGCCCGCCCCCAGTAATTGGCATGTCCAACTATTGGGGGTCACTTCATCACAGGTGGTTTTTGATATCACGTTCTAAAAATTGAAACGTTAACATGGTTTACAAAGGGTTCTGTTGCTTCTGGCGGTTGAACTTGTCGGCATCGACACCCTTTTTCCAGTATCCCGAAGAGAAAAGCTTAAGCCGATCAAATTCAAGATCGTGCAATAATAGGCTTTTAATATCTCGCACGCTTCGTGCTTCTAATCCGAAAAAAATATGGCTTGTTTTGGGCATATCTTGCGCAATTTCTTTTACTATATCTACTAACGATTGTGTCGTTTCATCTTCAACATGCCAGGTGATTTGCAAATGCTTACCCGCGTCCATATGAATTATGTCAGCCCGTGTCGGCACGGTTATAATTGAATTTACCGTCGCTTCAGGGCGCATAAACTTTGCAAAACCATTCACCGCGTTAACTGAGGTAATGTCGCCAATCATTAAATAATTGTCTTGGCTAAAATCCGTTAACTTTTTCGGACCCGGGCCTGCTATACCAGCATAGTCCCCGACCTTGGCACTCTTTGCCCAATTTGTGGCTGGGCCTTCATGAAGATTAATGACGAAGTCGATAGTTAATTCGCGGCTTTCGGCGTCGAAGCTGCGTATGGTATACGAGCGTTTAATAGCCGGTGTTGGCCCATCAAATGCTAACTGAGGTAAGCGTTCTCCTGCATGTGGCAACAGCACTTTGACGTGCGCACCATCTTCATCTACTGGGAAATTTACCAGCTCATCGGAGAAAAAAACAATGCGCCGCAAATGAAGTGACACAGATTCAATACGAATAATTTTAACTAATCGCGCTTTAGGTTTCATAACTACGCCAAATTAACTAGTTGATATAGTCAACTATATCATTTTAATTCACAGCGTCAATGTTTAATACGAATAATTCTTATTTAATATGTATTATCGGATTAATTTAAAAGTTACCGTTAATTAATAAGCAAAAGAAAACGCCTAATCACAGCGATTGAGGCGTTTCGTACGGCATATCTTTACCCCAGTAAAACTAAGACTTACTGGATTTTTTGAAGTTATAGCTGTGAGGGAGGAACCATTTTACCACCTGTTCCGATAAGACTAGGGGGAACCATTTTACCGCCAGTACCGATAATGCTAGGGGGAACCATTTTACCGCCAGTACCGATAATACTAGGGGGAACCATTTTACCGCCCGTACCAATAATACTAGGAGGAACCATTTTGCCACCTGTTCCGATTGCGAAAGCAGAGCTAGAAGCGAGAAGAAATAATACAGAAGTGGCAGCAAGAGTGAATTTTTTCATGATATATATCCTAATAACAAATTTATGATGGACGAATTTCCACCAAAGTGATTATCAAGGATATATCGGCAATGTCACATAGAAGGTTAAAATGAACGTGAATAAAAATCGTTTTAAAGAATTAAACGACTAGGCTTTAAACCAGTTTTTTGATATCAGAATGTAGCCTTGGATTAAAACCAAAAGCGCAGAATAAGTTGTTAGACCATGGAAGATATAAGGTGCAGCATAGTAAATGTGTGTGCTTGATACATCAAATACACGGCGTAATATATACTCCACTAAAACGAGTTGGTGCAGTAAAATGTAGAAGAAAACTAATTGATACAAAGTGTGATCTAAGTTCAGTGAACGATATTGGGTTGGGAAATATTTCGCCATAATGAACACGCGAGCGAATAAGAAATGGCGTACCCAAAGATTTATCGTAAGTAATAATACGTACCAAAAAATCATTGGCGCTTCTTGACTCGTCAAGTACCAATAGCACTCTGTGGTTAAACATAAACCCACAACAATTACCGTCGGCAAACGCATACTATCTTCAGAAACTTTATACAGGGTATAACAGACAGCTAAATAGGTAAGCAGCTTCAATATAAGTTGGAAATGCTCACTGATAACAAGAGGATACAAAATTTCGGATGATAAATTCGCAGCGGCAGATATAACAATAATACTGACTATATTTATGTCGCGAATGAATAACACAGCAACAAAGCCAAGTAACGCAAGATAGATTTTTTCAAATAACAGACTGTCGCCGTAAGTTAAAAATCCGGCGCAAACAAATAGAACAGAACCAATGAATTTGGGTATGCGGGTCGAGCTAAAGAACACTAGAGTCTATCGGTGATAAATTTAAAGTAGCCTACGATTTGATTAACGAAATTGTTGCGGGTTTCTTCTTTGGCTTTACTACGACAAACAGACCACCACTTTTTAACAACTTCAATTTGTAGCGTGCGTAAAGATTCAGGCTTATTGTTTTCGATGGCAGAAACCGTTTCTCTACTTAACCCTACGCGCAGCGCGAGTTCCCCCTGCGTGTAGCCCGCCTCTTTTCGGAGGTTTCTTAAAATAACAGGCAATTCACTACTGTGTAAATCCATAAATATAAAGCCTAAAGAAAGCGGTTAATTAATTCGACTCCTTATGGTAACTATTTTACGACACCTATGTAAAGAAATATCCCCCGCCTCACTAGATTAAAAATAAAACAGTTCATAAACATTTATTCCAATTGCTTATACTTCAATCAGTAAAACACCTAAGTAAACGTAATCTATCAGCCAGATACGGGATCACTTGACGCTTCAAATTCATCCCGATTGCCACTGTTATCTAGGGCTATACTCTTTTTAACCAATAGACGCGCAGTTTCACGATCAGCATGCACGAATGCATTAATGCCTAACCCATCTAACGCCTTTTTCTCTTCTAAACTATTTATCTTCACAATCACCTTGGCACCCGGGAAGTAATCTAATACTGCCTTGCAAATGATCTTTTTACTGACCAAAGACTTCACCGTTAAAATCACGCTGGTGGATTGCTCTATCTTTAACGATTCAAGCACTGGGCGTTTATCCAAATGGCCAAAATATGCCATATAGCCCCGCTCTCGGGCGAGCAATACATGTTGTAAGTTGTCAGAAATAATGACGAAAGGTATCCCCTTCTCCGTTAGCTCTTTCGCAACTATGCGCCCCACGATAGCGAAGCCGCAAATAACCGTATGATGATGTGCATCGATGGGGGTGATTTTATCTGACTCGAAAAACTCGACGACAAAGTAAGAAGCAAGTTTGTAGATATTGTTAACCATAAAGGGGGTAACGATCATCGATAACACAGTCACCAAAATTAAGAAACTACCCAGCTCATAGGAAATAATGTTTTCACTGATAGCGAGAGAGAAAATAGCAAAGGAAAACTCACCTATCTGACAAAGGGCTATAGCCGTTTTAACCGCATCACTTTTATTCGACTTGCGGCGGATCAGCGCAAAGATAAACAATCCTTTAACCAACATAGCTAATGCCAAAACGATCATCACCCAGAAAAACTCTTGGTAAAAATAAGCAATATCTATTTTGGTACCAATAGAGAAAAAGAACGCCCCAAGTAATATATCTTTGTATGATGCTATATCCGATTCGACTTTCACATGAAAGTTAGTTTCAGCGATGATCATACCTGCGATAAAAGCTCCTAACGAGTATGTGAAACCCATTTCATGGGCCAATATTGAAGCACCAATCACTATGGTTAAAACGGAGCCTAAAAACAGTTCTTCTAACTTCGCATTGGTTGAAAAATGCAGTAACCACTCGATCAGTTTTTTGCCCAATGTGAACATAAATAAAATCACCAGCGTCGCTGAGAGTAACGTGTTTAAAAGTACATCACCCATCGACAACTCACTGTTAGCCAAAAAGCTAATCAATAATAATATAGGAATCACCGCTAAATCTTGAAAAATAAGGATCGCCACCGACTTTTCACCGTAAGGGGTAACGACATCTTTGGACTTTTTAAGGTAACTCAGAACGATAGCGGTTGACGACAAACTGAACGACAACGCGATAATGACAGATGCGGTGACGGTCTGAGAAAAAAGATAATAGGCGATGGCAAAAATAAACAAGGCGCTACCGGCAACTTGCACAAACCCATTAAAGAACACCAACTCTTTCATTTTTTTCAATTTATTAAACGACAGCTCAAGGCCAATGGTGAACATTAAAAACACTATGCCAAATTCACCAATTAGATCCAAAGAGTGCAATTTTTCACTATCGTTAAAATGGAAAATATTACTGATAATTGTACCGGTAATGATGTAGCCGATAATGTGCGACACCGAAAACTTTTTCAGCACTATGTTCAACACACTGGCTATAGCCAATGAAATAAAAATAATCAGTAAAATCGAATCCATACTTAGCCTATCTATAATGCATTTACAGTGAAGTATACATACCACTAACAAACTTATAACAAAATGGAACTACAATCGTTATTTTTTACACCTTGGGATATAAGTAGAATAAACCCAAGGCACCCTTATGTCCACGTGATTAGAGCTTTGAGGGGAATCTTCAATCAGCCGTTGTGAGTGGCTTATTTACGCCGTATCATGGCGCCACAAACCAGCCACACAGAGCTCATCATGACAGATACCCATATCGATTCAGCCGATTTTATGGCCCAAGTAAAAAACACCCAAATCTTGTGGGCATTGCAGGACAAAACCAGTGAAGGCTGGGTAATTTTAGACTCCATTAACTTTGAAGAAACAGACGTCATGCCTCTTTGGTCAAATGCTGAACTAGCGAAAGAGCACTGCATTGACGAATGGGCCGATTACGTACCTAAAGCCATTACCGTATCTGACTGGTTAGAATTTTGGATTGAAGATCTAGCTGAAGATAACGTTGTCATCGGCATTGAATGGCGTGACGGCGGCGAATACCTAGAAGTAGACCTAGCTGACTTCAGCCAAATGCTTGCTGAAGTCGAAGCGTTCTAAGTAATTTAACGCACGAGAAATCAAATAAACCTTTAATCGCGTGTTATAAAACAGCAGCTTAGGCTGCTGTTTTTTATATATGCGTTAGAAAATCCAGCTCAGTGTTAAGGCAAAAATAAAGGCGATACTACCCAGTAATGTTTCCATCACGGTCCAGGTTCGTAAGGTGGTTTTTTCGTCCATGTTGAGTAAGCGACTCACTAACCAAAAACCTGAATCATTAAAATGTGAGAGTACCGTTGCCCCACCCGCAATTGAAATAACCAAACAGCACAAGTCAACCGCCGACAAACCTGTGGTAACAGCAACCATGGGGGCTAATAACGCAGCAGTCGTCGTCAATGCAACAGTAGCGGAGCCTTGCGCTACACGTAAACTAGCAGAAATGATAAATCCTGCGACTATCAGCGGCATGCCAGTATCAGCCAATAGTCCAGCAAGTGCATCGCCAATTCCACTGGCGCGCAGCACACCACCAAACATACCACCAGCCCCAGTGACCAAAATCACCCCGCAAATAGGGGCTAAAGAATCACCGCACCAAGACTCTATTTTGTCCATACCGTATCGACGACTGAAAATGGCGATACTGACTAAAAGCGTAATCAATAATGCCACCGGTGTTTTGCCCAATAAGCGCAGGATATGCACCACTGAACTGTCCCCTGCAATCACATTGGCTACTATTAATGTATTTAACCCCGTATCCATAAAAATTAAAAATACCGGCAGTAGCAAAATCAAAATAACGCTAGAAAAACTGGGTAAATCTGTCTGCCTACTAGACGGGCTATCTGTATTTGAACTGAACAAAGAGTGCAAAGGTATAGTAAAGTGTTTACCCGCATATTGACCGTATAGATAAGCGCCCAAATACCAGGTTGGAATTGCGATAATTAAACCGACCAATAGCAATAAACTGATATCAGCCCCCAAAAATTCAGCCGCAGCCACAGGCCCTGGATGAGGAGGAACAAACGCATGCATAACGGCAAACGCACCAGCGGCAGGTAACGCATAGGTTAATACTGACCCATTGAAACGACGCGCTACGCTGAAAATAATTGGCATCATCACAATTAAACCAGCATCAAAAAATATCGGAAACCCAAAGCACAAAGAAGCAATGCCTAATGCAAGCGGGGCTTTGTCAGGCCCAAAGCGATTAACTAAATTATCCGCGAGTACCTGTGCTCCTCCTGAGACTTCTAGGAGTTTGCCGATCATCGCCCCTAGCCCTACAAGCAGGGCAACCGATGCCAACGTACCTCCAAAGCTGCTCATTAAAGTAGGCACTACGTTTGTCACTGAGATGCCCGCTACCAGTGCAGTTACCAAACTGACCAATGAAAGAGCAATAAACGCATGTAAGCGCAGGCGTACAATCAACAATAAAAGAGCGAGTACCGCGCCTAACGCGACGGTTAATAAATACCAAGGTTCATGCACAAAAGGTAGGCTTTGCATCGTTAATCTTTTGACTTGTTGTTAATTAACAGCAAATTAACACCAAAAGAAGGTGAATTCATCCTCTGTTAGTGCTTTATTGGCAAAAAGACTATAAGGGGTAAGATTAGCGTAAATTACAGTGCTATGTTTGATGATATTGTGAGCGATTTTCCAGAAGGAAATCGCTCACAATATATATTACATTTGCGCCGCCACGACTGAAATTTCAACCAAAAGTTCAGGTCTTGCCATAGAAGCTTGCACGCATGCTCTTGCCGGTGCGTGGCCCTCGGGTACCCACGCATCCCAGACCGAATTCATCCCTGCGAAATCGGTCATGTCTTTAATATAAATGGTCGCTGACAACATGTGCTCTCGAGAGCTATTCGCACTCAGCAGTAACGCATCAACTTTGTCTAACATGGTCTGAGTTTGCTCTTCGATGCCTTTATTGGCATCGGCCGCGACTTGCCCGCACAAGTAGACCGTACCTTGGTGTATTACCACCCTGCTCATCCGCTGCTTCGTTTCTTTACGTTCGATTATAGTCACACTACCCCTCTAAATTATTCGTTTTTAATGCTTAAAATCAAGCATAGGATCATAACAAGTCAAGTGTATCAAGAGATAGTGTTTACTTGGTCTTTCAATATACACGTTGCACATCCGGCCGATATATTCAAAAAGCGTATGGGCAAGTCGGCTAATACTAGGCTGGTTTAAAGGTAGTTGCCCACAAAATTAGATCCTTTCTTTAGGGGGATGATTACAACGCAAATAACGCGTTAATTTGTCAGCTATAACGGCAAAATCGACTACTTAGAAAATCATTATCATATTATCACTGCATACGTATTCATGGTTTTTTGGGTCAAATTCTATGGTCATAAGTTTTTTTTCAATTAAAGTTTTATGTAAATCACTTGTCAATATTTTGTTGCGCAAGTGCATTATCACTTTTACCCAAAGAGGCCAACCATTGAAAACCACTCCCAAAATATTAACATTATTGTGCTTATTACTTGCTACTAGCGCTCAGGCTGCATTGGTGATCAATGGCGACTTTCAACGCTGCGACTTTACCGACTGGGAAAGATATACCGATGGTGTAAGTCATACCAGCCCCAGCGCTGATTTCGCTATCGTAAATAATGCTGGGGCGTGCCAAGGGGAAGTCAGTATCGATTTGGCCAGCGGAGCCAGTGCGTTTTTTGCCAATACCTTATCAACCAAAATGGATTTTACTGCTCAGAGTAATGCCCAATTATGGCTCAGTTTTGAATGGCTATTTAGCGGTCTTGATGATGGTTCAGACTTAGCCGACGTATTTTTTGTCAACTTCACTAATGATCTCGGTGATATAACCGGCGCTGATGCTAGCCCTGGATTTTTGCTCGGGCCCACCAGCACCTACGGTTCGGGTACCTATTCGATCATGCTCGATAATAGCTTCATTAATCAGTCAGGTTGGTATTTAGATTTCAACCTAGAGGGCGGATTCACCCCAGACTCATTTTCATCAACGTTATTGATCGACAATGTGGCGCTTAGATCTGTCCCTACAAATGTGACTGCTCCCCCTATGGTGGCGTTGATATTACTTGGCGCTACAGCGTTGTTTTTACGACGCAAACAATCCAACCGGACTATCTAACATGAAACTACTTATTCGTATAAATGTATTATTGATGCTGCTTTTAGCGCCTTTGGCCGATGCGGCTTGGCAAAATACCGACAGCAGTGATTTTAGTTACGCATCGCGACCCGTTTATGATCGCGTTAATCGCCAATACAGCGCCATAGTTACCCTGACGAATACAGGGAATGCTATCAGTGGTCCTATGCGTGTGCTGTTCGATGCCAGCAGTCATAACATTATGAACAGCCAAGGTACGCAAAACGATGCACCTTTTATTGTCTTAAGCATCAATGAACTCGCTCCTGGCGCATCACACAAGTTCACGGTTAAACTTAGCTTAACCCGCGCCGCACTCGCCATGGACATGCGATTACAATCAGACCTCCCCCCAAGCACAGACCTTACATTAGCGGATAATCAAATCGCTTTATTTTATAAGCGCGAAGATGCTAATTACCAAGGTTGGGGATTACACCTTTGGAATGGTGAAGGCTGTGGCGATTATGGCGCACCAACCACTGATGATAGCCACTTTGCCAATTGGGCCGATCCCTACCCAATTGATGGCGAACACCCTATATACGGCGCCTATTATATTCTGACCATTACCCCTGGTGCATCCTGTTATAACGTTATTGTGCATAACGGTGACAACAAAGCTTTGGGTAACAGTAACAGTCGTTTTGAACCAGGCAATGGTCAGCAAGCATTTGCGTTTGATGGCTACCCAGAGCTTTGGTATGAGCCTATTGAGTCTCGCCCTTTTGCCATTGATGGCGCTAAGGCACACTGGGTGAGCCCGAATGCCTTAGTGTGGCTCACTTCTAGTAACGCCGCCGAATATCGCTTATATACATCAGCCGATGCCGCTTTATCCAATGTCAATACTGACAGTTTAGCCAACGCTAGCTTTACTCCCTTAATCATGGCGAATGTGGACTCAGCAATATATGCACAAGACCCACAACTAACCGGCTTTAGTGGCTTTACCTTAAACCTCATCGATGCCCAAGCAAGGCAATGGGCCAAACAGCAACTACTTGCCGTAGCATTCGATGCGCAGGGCGAAATGATTGAGGCGACCCGAGTTCAGATCCCAAGACTAATAGATAGTCTTTATACCAATGGGGCACATGACGCAGATGAAGCAGAGCTGGGTGTAACCTATACCAGTAGCACCATTACCGCAGCGCTTTGGGCGCCCACTGCCACGGCCATCAATTTAGTGGTTTACAACAGTCGTAAGCAAGTTATTGCCACTCATGCTATGACCTTCAATACGCAAAGTGGTGTTTGGTCATACAGTGGGGCTAGAGCAGCGCTTGATCGTCAGTTTTATCAGTACGATATAACGGTTTATCACCCACTTACCCAACAGAATGAACAATTAGCCGTTACTGACCCCTACGCCGTTAGTTTGTCTACTAACGGCCGTTATAGTCAGTTTGTTGATTTGCTCGACGAAGACTTGAAACCCACTAACTGGGACGCGCACACAGTACCCACTATCACTGACCCAGAAGATACCATTATCTATGAAGGACATATTCGCGATTTCAGTATTCTCGATCAAAGCACTAGTGCAGCTCATCGGGGAAAGTATCTAGCCTTTACTGAACTCAACTCTGTGCCCATGCAACACTTGCAAAGTTTACAGGCGGCGGGGTTAACCCACTTTCATGTATTGCCTGCCAATGATATTGCCTCAGTCGAAGAAGATATCAACCAACGGGTAGATTTAACCGACACGGTTGCTAAATTATGCCAACTTAATAGCGCGGCGCCCGTTTGTGGGGTGCAAAACGACCAAGATACCCTCTTACAGGTGCTGCAAAGTTACGCCCCCTCAACTACCGATGCTCAAACACTCGTAGAATCTATGCGCGCTATGGACGGGTTTAACTGGGGTTATGATCCTCAGCACTTCGCTGCACCTGAGGGCAGCTATGCAACGGATCCAGATGGGGTTAGCCGTATCATTGAAATGCGGGCCATGAACCAATCTTTGCATCAAATCGGCCTACGAGTGGTGCTTGATGTGGTATATAACCACGCCGCTTCATCTGGCCTGTATGATAATTCAGTGCTAGACAAAGTCGTACCTGGCTATTACCACCGTTTAAACGAAACCAGTGGCCAAATTGAAAACTCCACCTGCTGCGAAAACACCGCCACCGAACACAAAATGATGGCGAAATTGATGAATGATTCATTGGTTAGTTTTGCCGAGCATTTTGGCTTCGATGGTTTTCGTTTTGATTTGATGGGGCATATTCCCAAAGCAGCGATTATGGATGCGCGTGAAGCCGTGCGCGCCGTAGATGCAGACACCTACTTTTACGGTGAAGGCTGGAACTTTGGTGAAGTCGCTGATAACCGTCGCTTTGAACAAGCGTCACAGCTGAACATGGCTGGTAGCGAGATTGGGACCTATTCAGATCGCCAGCGCGATGCGGTGCGTGACGGAGCCTTATTTACTGGCGGCAGTATTAACCAGCAAGACGTCATCCGTGTTGGTTTGGTGGGTAATGTAGCCAGTTATCAGTTTGTGGCCGCTAGCGATGCTTATATATCCACCTACGATTACCAATGGAACGGACAACCTGCGGGTTACAGTGATGATCCTGCTGATACTATCAATTACATATCGAAACACGATAACGAAACCTTGTGGGACAAACTGCAATACGCTTTGCCCGCTGATTTGACAATACAAGACCGAGTCCGTATCCAAAACGTGGCGCTGTCTATTCCTTTGTTAAGCCAAGGTATTCCTTTTTTACACATGGGCTCTGATTTCATTCGTTCAAAATCCATGGACCGCAATACCTATGACGCCGGCGACTGGTTTAATCAAGTTGATTTCACTTTCGAGACCAACAACTGGAATAAAGGCTTACCGCTAGCCCAAGACAACCAGAACAATTGGGCCACCATTAGTGAGGTTAGTGCCAACCCAAATAGTGACTTTACCACCACAGACGTCCAGCTATCGGCTGCATTGTTTAAAGAGTTTCTGCATATTCGCAGTGCCAGTAAGTTGTTTCGATTAAATAGCGCTGAAGATATCGCCCAGCGTATTAAATTTTACAATACCGGCAGTCAGCAAATCCAAGGCCTGATTGTAATGAGCCTTGACGATGGTCTTGGCTTAGATGATATAGACAGTCACAATGACGCCATCGTTGTGCTTATCAATGGCAGTGCTTCGGGGCAATCTTTTACGTTGCCTAACGCCAGCGGGTTTACGTTACATCTAAGTCAGCAGCAATCCGCCGATACCATAGTACAAAGCGCAACGTTTAGCAGCGGTACCTTTAACGTACCGCCGCTAACCACGGCTGTTTTTGTCAAAGAACAAAATGGCGCACAAGGGTATGGGTTATCTGCGTTGCCCCCTTACGGCGAACAACCTATCTATTTACGGGGTGAATTTAATGAGTGGGACACGTCTTTACCCTTTGGGTATCAAGGTAACGACACCTATGCGGTGGATGCAAACCTATTACAAGGAGATTATCAATTCAAAATAGCCGATCAAGACTTTGCAGTGGTCAATATTGGCGGGGAATTTACCGTACCTGTCGCAGCGCCAGCAATCTTAAGTAACGGAGCCAATAATTTAAGCTTGAGCTTAATTGCGGATGGTAACTATCAGTTTGTATTAGATGCTGCCAATAACGCTAATCCCACATTAACGATTATTCCTGATGATCCTAATGCGGTGCCGCCCCCCTATGGCAATCATGTGCCATTATTAAGAGGCGACATGAACGGCTGGGGCACTACTTCGCCACTAACCTATGAAGGTAACGGTATATATCAAGGGGGGTTTACACTGGATGCTGGTGGCTATAACTTTAAAATTGCCGATGAAGATTGGGGCGGTAGCGGGGGCTTAAATTTGGGGGCCGATATAGATGTCGCACTGGCCACTACCATCACCCTTCACCCAGACTCTGGCGATAACCTGTTTATCAATTTATTCAATAGCGCCGTATGGGTGTTCACCTTAGATGCCAGCGATCCGGCTAGCCCCACCCTGACGGTGACTGAGCAAGCGCAGTGAATAAAAAAATGGAGCCCACGGGCTCCTTTTTTATGACTTACCGTCGATTCGTTTTGCCTAAAATCATATTGATACATTCGCTATCTTAAAGCGACGTTTAGCCACTATTTTTCTACTATTGACAAATCTCATCTCGGGTTTGCTCCGCTCAATCAGCCGGCAAACGCAGCGCATTTTGGTCTACAGTATGTTGGCAACTGGGCTGCTCTTTACCACGATAATTGGCGCAGCCCCAAAATGCCCCTCGGGCACTTTTACGCAATTGCATGTCGCCATCACACTCAGGGCACAGCGGCACACTATGTCCACAACTTACATCCAAGCACACTTTAAACCCCATATAACGAGTACGCGTCATGGGGCTTTGACATTGCGCACAACTCGGCTCTGTATGATCACAAATAGGAAAGTGAGAACAACCATAAAAGGTGCCAAATTTTCCTAATTTCTCATTCAGGATCCCAGTTTCACAACTTGCACAGTTAATGTCAGCGAATAAGCGCTGCACCAACGAGCATGTGAATTCCGCTAATTCCACTCCGCCCGTCTCATTTTCCACATTGGCTTGACTGGCTTGTTCAGTCAGCTCCACCACAAATGCACTCGCATTGGTCATATCCGCTAACACATACACCCTATGCTTGGCTCGGGTGAGCGCCACATAAAACAATCGTCGTTCTTCGGCAAACGGGTAGACTTCAGCCTGGGGTAACAAAGCATCAAGCAATGGCGGAGTTACTTTGCTGGACGGAAACCCATTTTTTCCTTTGGTCATACCCATGATCACCCCATAATCTGCTTCCTTCCCTTTAGCGGCATGAAAGGTTAAACAGCTAATATGCAAGCTCGGAAACTGGGCATTCAATACTCGTAAGGCTGATGCGTCCGGTAATTGAAACCAGAAACGCGCCAACAAATACACGGTCGGTTTGAGGTGATGACTAATAGGGTTGGGTTCAAACTCAGCCTGCGCGGGCTGCGTGTTCTCGTTAATCCGCTTAGTGATAGCTGCCAACGCTTGGGACAGCGCATCTTTGCTTGGCTCTTGGGACGTAGGGCCTTGCTGCGCGCCTCGGCGTAATATCGATACAGCTGACTCGGCAACCTGAACCAGTGAGCGAATGCTTTTATCAATTTGACCAGGATTTTGGCTCACAAACGCGGTAGCGACCTCTCCGATTTGGTTATTAAAACGAAACGTCACATCTAACACGCTCTCAGTGGTTGCACCAAAATATTGTGTAAAGTGGGTTGTTAAACTGACATCTGCACCGCTAAAACGGTAAATAGCTTGCCAATCATCCCCTACACAAAAAAGTGATGCAGGATACGTTGTGTCCTGACCGCTAGCATCTCGCAGGGCGCGCACTAAGCGTGCACGCGGCTCTGAAATATCTTGAAATTCATCCACCATAATATAGCGCCACGTGGGTACGTATTGCTTTTGCTGAACGTATGTTAGAGCCTTGGCGATCATATCTTCAAAATCAATCTCGCCATGACTCGACAAATGCTGCTGATAGCGGGTGTAAACCGGGTTGAGTAAAGTCAACGCCATGCGTATTTGTTCACTATCAGTTGCATTGGCAATCCGCTTTTTAAGACCCTGCTCGTCCAGACATGCCCCTTTGTACAAGCCAATTAATTGGCCGAATAATGATGCCAGTTCGGTGATCCTGTTTAATTCGTGCAAGGTGGCGAGTATGGCTTCATCGGGTAAGGGTGAATACACCACCTCATAGGCCTGCAACGCACGCTCAAGCTCGGGTATCAACTGGCCTGTAACATGTTGGTGGTAAAACAGTTCAATACAAGTGGTGCCGTTGGCCTGGTGTAATTGGCGCTTCCAATACATTGCAGCGTGATAGGCATCTTTGTCGATATAGTCAGCCGTATTACCCTTTTCATCAATGCCGTAATACTCAATATAAACACCGTATTCAGATAAATAGAAGTCAGGCTGATATTGGCGAAAATCAGTACTGGCTACATCAAATTCATATTTAGCCTCATAGCAATATTCAATGCCGTTTCTGAACAACCAATTAGCAATATATAATTCACCGAAACTCTTAACACGCTGCCCTTTAAATGTGCGAATATCATTGTCGGTTAGGTAAGCGTAATACTCCCCTTGGGTGGCAAAATCAAAAGGGCTCTTTTGCACGTAATAATAGTGGCTAAAGTATTCAAATAATTGCTCACGGTAAGCTGACTCGTTAAGCAAAGTTTCAAGGCTGCTTTGTAACCATACATTTTTGGCTTTTTCGTCATTCACCCAGGCAGACAAGCTGGGTTTTTGCCCTTCTACCTCGGCGATAATTTTCAAGCCCAAGCTGTGAAAGGTACTGGCTTTAATATTATCAATGCCCAGTTTAGCTTTGATACGTTCGTCCATTTCACTGGCGGCTTTTTTACCGTAGGCCAGCAACAGTATTTCCTGTGGCTCGGCTTGCCCACTTGCCAGTAAATAACCAGCCCGCCCGACCATAACACTGGTTTTACCTGTGCCTGCACCGGCTAACAACAGATTATTATCGTCATCTATCACGCACGCACGGCGCTGTTTATCCGTTAACGGATTTGATTCCACCCGATCAAAATAATCGCCGTAACGGACAAGTTGCGTGTTTATAAAGTTTTGCCGAATACTTTCTAGCGCCGCATCATTCCAGCAGTGCATAGCGGTAAGTTTACGCAAAGCCGTTTTAACCTCTTCGCTTACGACTGCGTTTTCGCCCCATGGCAACCAACGCTTATATTCTCTAGCCACTCGCCCCTTGATTGCAGTTAGCCGAGACTGGCGCAAATAGCGCGTTTCAATCGTCTGCTCAATTTTGCCCACTAACGTGAGCAACGTATGTTGATGATACTCAGCCCATAATCGCTGAACTTGCTTGGCGCACCGTGCGGTGCTGCGATAACCCAAAAAATGGTTTTCGTAAACGACACCTTTTGCGCTAATGATCATCGTAACCCCCAGCCAGCGCCACTCGAACTGGGGTGGCGAGTCCAGTTGCTGCCACAATAAAGACTGGCCATTCGCTTGGCGGCTAACCGCATTTCCATCAGGTAAGGTAATACCTTGTGAATTAAAGACAACCGAGCCTCGCTGCCCTGAAAACCAGCGGCCAAACCAGCTCAATGCAATGCGACAGTCGGCTGCGTCATGTTGAGTACTATTTGCTTGCTTGGTGGACTGCTGCTTCGTACTCGCCGAGGTAATAACTGGGGTGGGTTTCGAACGCAAAGGTAACCTACTTCATAATGGTGTTGAGTTTAGCGGAAAATTAATCTGTGGTGATAACCACGTTCAGCCTAAAGGCTATCGATATCACGCGCTATTGTAGCAGTTACTAGGGGGTATACGTACAGTACTCTTTAAGCAAAACCGTGAATTTTAAAACAGAAGTTGTCCATGGTTATTTTGTCGAAAAGACGCTATACCAATGACCAAAGAAACTCAGTATGTCCCTCTAGTTACCGTTCTAAAATAGCTTAAGCCTGAGGCAGTCTACGAATTTGATTGGCGCATTCGGCTAAGACAATCGCCCCAGCGGTGGCCACATTTAACGAGTTACCCATGCCAAACATGGGAATATGGATATGCTGATGACTTAACTTCAATACCCCTTCACTGACGCCCTTGCGTTCATTGCCCAACACCAAAACGCAAGGTGAAGGGTAAGCAACCTCGCTGTAATCCACTGATGCTTGGCAAAGCTCAACACTGTATATGCCGTAACCCTCATCCAATAGGATTTGCACGCTGTCAATGGCACTGTCGCTGTATTCAACACACACCCATTTGGCTTCATTTCTAGAGGCTTTTTTAAACTTTTTGTCAGAAATGGTTAGCGAGCCACAGACAATAACCTTCTCAATCCCAAAAGCATCCGCCAAGCGAATAAACGCCCCAATATTATAGCTATTAGTGACATTGTCTAACACCACCACTAATGGGATTTTACGCTTGCTGAGGTAATCATTGCGGGTAGGTTTGTTTTTTCTAAGTTCGTCTTTACTAAGTTGTATTTTTGACTGCAAGGTATTTACTCTTATAACTAAATGAACGGGCTTGTATTGCTACTGTGCTGTTTAAGCCCGTGAGCCACGCTAAAATTCTAAATTGACAAGCTTGTGTTACTTTTACCTTATTTGCCAAAAACAGGGTCAATAACGTCATTGCCATGCACTTATCAAAGTGTCCATGGTAACGTAAATGGAATAATCGTCTTCCCTAAACTGCCCGTACAAATCCACCATGAAATTATATGGATACCTTAGCTAAATGACCACCGCCTATTGCTAAATTCGGTTTGTGCTTATCGCTCGTCTTAATCAGATAGACTAGAAATTTAAGATTGCTAGTCGTTGAGGTAACAAAAAGTTGGGTTTACGTCATGGTAGGCAGCGTACAGACACGCGGACTCATTTAAAATATAGAGTTTTAAATGCGAGTTTAAAATGTAAAGGGTAAATTATGGAGGCACCACTTACCTTTTGCTCAAAAAGAAATTTTAAGCGCCTGTGCACGGTCAAGTAACACATAGAGTCATTCTTCAAAGGTGTATTAATGCGACAAAAAATAGAGTTTATCAGCGGAAAAAATCAGTTAAGTGGATTGCTAGAAACGCCAGAAACAGACATCAAATTCTATGCCTTATTCGCGCATTGTTTTACCTGTGGAAAAGACGTGGCTGCGGCATCTCGTATCAGCCGCGCATTAATGGCAAAAGGAATAGCCGTACTGCGTTTTGATTTTACGGGGTTGGGCAACAGCGACGGTGACTTTGCCAATAGTAATTTCTCTTCCAATATTCAAGACTTAGTCGCTGCGGCTGATTTTTTACGCGCAAACTATCAAGCACCTAAAATATTGATTGGACACAGTTTAGGGGGCGCAGCGGTGCTGGGTGCTGCCAAAGATGTGCCGGAATCAACTGCCGTGATCACTATTGGCGCCCCATTTGAAGCAGCCCATGTTGCCCACAATTTTGCCATGCATATCGATGAAATAGAGCAACAAGGTCAAGCCGAAGTGAGTCTAGGTGGGCGCAAGTTCACCATCCAAAAGCAGTTTTTGGACGACATTAACAGTTATGACACCAACCACCTGCGTGAACTTAAAAAAGCGCTATTAGTGATGCACTCACCCGTCGACACGACAGTGAAAATAACCGAGGCCGAAAAGCTCTATCGTGCTGCAATGCACCCAAAAAGTTTTGTTAGTTTAGAAAATGCAGACCACTTACTTAGCAATAAGCGTGATTCTGAGTATGTGGCAGAGGTCATCTCAGCCTGGGCATCGAGATATGTGCTAACTGAAGCTGAAAGTTACCACGCAAATGTACGCCAAGGTCACGTGCTAGTAGAAGAAAAAGACCATAAGTTTATGCAACACGTAAGCACAAATAGCCACTATTGGCTGGCCGATGAACCACTAAAAGTGGGCGGTAAAAATGCAGGCCCGGATCCTTATGAACATCTTCTTGCTGGATTAGGTGCATGCACTGCGATGACATTGCGAATGTACGCCCAGCGCAAGCAACTACCCGTGCAACATATCAAAGTAGAACTTACCCATACCCGCGATTATCAGCAAGATTGCGTGGACTGTGAAACGAAAGCGCAAGGTATTGAAGCTATTGTGCGCAATATCAGTTATCAGGGTGATTTAGACGAGCAACAGCAAGCGCGTTTTTTAGAAATCGCGGACAAGTGCCCGGTACATAAAACGTTGCACAACAGCGTGATAGTAAAAAGTCGATTGTTGAAATAGAGCGGTTTCAATTGGCAATAAACAGCCGATAGCGACGAGAAGCAAAGGAGTATGCTTGTTACGGGTAATGTGCTGAATGATGTTAAACCTTTGGGGTAAGGCGCAATGATTTAATCAACTAAAGCAAATCTTCTTTCCTTAACTACTTGCCACTTCGACCAATAAAGGCCCGCGAGTAACCTTCGTGTGCCTTTATCGGTCAACATTTTTCTGCTTTAATCAGGCCTATAAGGTGCTGTAAAACCGATCATCGCTTTCTATTATGAAATTATTCAGTTACTTAGAAATGTTTATATTTTGAATAATTGACCGTTATATTATATTGCAATAATTTTATAGCCAACGCGCGGAAAATGAACGTAAACCTCACCCGCTATTTCATCAATTCGTTTAATCGCAACTTCATCAGTCTTTGACACGACCAATTCGCCGATAACGGGTGCAATACCGTAGTCATTGGGTACAATTTCAACACGATCACCAAACGTAAAGCCGTTAATCACTAAAAAATTATCTTTTGAAAACACGTCCTTCTGTGCCAACCGCGCGATATCAATTGCAGCAGTTGCATCGATATGGGTTTGTGACCCGTGCCCAATGGCCTTTATCATTTCAAACCACAGCTTAAGGTTTGGATAACCTTCTAATAATGGACTAACGCCTGCGTTATTATTAATAAACCAGAGGCAGTGATAAATTGAAAAATCTGCAATACTAATGTGTTCGCCACAGACATAAGGACCAGCATTACTAAGTTGTTGCTCAAACTGTTGTAAATAAATGGGTATTAGCTGCAACGCAGTATTAGCATCCATTGATAAACCGGTACCACCCTCACGCATTTTCGCTCGATCGTCAACGAAGGCTGCGACAAATTTTTCGGGAACCCTTTGACGAAACGCTTCAAATCCTGCGGGAGAAAATGCAAGCGCTGCAGCAACACTAAACAAGTGTTGCTCAGCCCATTGAGCCAAGATATTTGACGTTAGTGATAATTCTTTCGGGAAAATGCTCTGCGTGGAAAATTGTTCATCAATCACTCGGGCCATTATACGCGTGTCACAATAAATGTGCTTATCATGCTGCAGTACAGGAGTTTTACGATACCCACCCGTAAGCGCCACAAGGTCTGGTTTGGGCATAATTATCGGTATGTTAACAACATTATAGTGCGCATTTTTATACCCCAACAGAATGCGAATTTTTTCCGCAAAGGGAGAGGCGTCATAGTGATGTAAAATAAAATCATTCATCGACAGTAACCTTTTTGATTATTCTGACGCATCGCACCAGATTACATTAGTGATTGACTATAACGTGAGCGTGCGGTGAAGACTCATTCAAACATTGAATAATCGATTATTGATACAGACAATAGTGAAGGTAAACAAAACAACGCAAGAATTGGCTCTATCGGCACAGATAAAACACCTACGCGAGTTTTTTTTACTGAATAGAAGCCGCAGATGAAATATCCACCCACGGCTGCGCAGCCCAAAACATTACTTTCACGCTATACGTAAATAAGACCAATTTAACCAATCAATGTATATCGTTGCACTTATAGCAATCTCGAAAAATGGTTTGTGTTTATGAAAGTCCCAGTTCCTTTCATTCCCTAATCGCACCAATACACGTTTAGTCACTACTATTAATTTTCATTATCCAAAAAGCCATAACAAACATACCCGGCGAGCCGTTTGGGATTTTTATTCATATACAAGAAGTGCTCAAAGCCGATGGAAAAAGCAAATGGGTTAGCGTTGTAATCCGCGTAATATTGATCTCGCCCTAAACGAGCCTCATTCACACCCGAGGCGAAGCCACTTAAAAAGTCTTCACGGTTGTGTAGCGTTATACTCGTAGCACCCTCACCGCTTTTCACAAGTTCAAAAACACCTTCGTTTACGAACTTGTTGAGCAATGTTTCGTTAAACGATCCCGTGTAAAACTCGGTTTCAGGGTCAAAATCAACAACAGCCATGCTGTTATTGCTGTTTGCTTCCATTAATGAAGCAAACAGTTCACGTGTTTTTTTTGATATCACTTAATTACCCTTTTTAACTTTAACAACTTCGCATTGCCGATTGATCAGAAAATGAACTAGGGCCTCTGGGCAGGCTTATCTGGCTTGCAATTATAAACATTTTCGCTGTGGATTTTACCAAATTTAACAAACGTGGTTTGTTAATCTTCATCCTCGATGTATCCCGCTCAAGATAGATACTTAATAAATAACAAGTCTGATAGTCACTATTTTGGCTACTGAAGACTAGAAATCGCATGGGATCTGAAGACCAAAAGATAACCTAGTTATTTTGGGGGGGGTAGCTCATTCCTGCCTAAGGTTCTGTCCAATACTTTCTCTTCCTAATTCGAAACACTAACATATATGTCTTGGTCTGTTATCCGTTTCACATGTTCGTATATATTAATGGGAATACCTAAATGGCACGTTTCTTCCAGATAATTAATGCTGCCATCCCTTTGTGACTGGCGTCAGTATTATTTATGCCATGGGCAATATTAAATTCAGAATAACGCCATGGTTTAGCTAAGAGATACAAAATTACGATGTCGCTGTAACCCTATAACCAAATCCAAAAAAATAATCATAAAGTTGATTTAAAAAACACTGATACTGTATATAATCACAGTATATGTTGAAATTTATCCCTATTAAGGCCTCTGCAGGTATTGTCGGTTTTGAATCACCTGCCACAGAGTACACCCAGTTAAGTCTAGATTTAGACCAGCTGCTTATTGATCATCCGTCTGCTACCTATATTGGTATTGCACAAGGTAAGTCTATGATGGGCGATGGTATCTTCTGTGGGGACTTACTGATTGTTGATCGTGCCCAAGAGATTAAAGATCACGACGTGGTTGTGGCTAATCTAAACGGTGTTTTTGTCTGTAAAAAAATCGATAAGGTACAAGGTTGCCTGAGATCGTCGAGCAAGCATTTCCCGCCTTATTTTTTAAGCGAGGATGATGAGTTTCAAATAGAGGGCGTTGTCACGCGCTCTATCCGATTACACCGACCATTTAAGAAACAGCTCTAAAATGTATGCCTTGTGTGACGTGAACAGTATGTATGCGGCCTGCGAGAAGGTCTTTGACCCAAGTATTCGCAATAAACCGGTAGTGGTACTGACCAACAACGATGGCTGTATCTGCGCCGCTTGTGGCATTGCCAAGCGCATGGGTGTGGGTGTGGGAAAGAAGTTCGTGCCCTACTTCCAGGTTAAAAAAGAACTTGAGGCCGTCGGTGCTGTTATTCGCTCCAGTAACTATGAACTTACGGTTGGGAATTTATTTAGACGCGAAATGTT
>TARA_R110001632_G_scaffold108006_1_pt1 | contig 53327 bp, 46 predicted proteins | sample TARA_R110001632 | Tara Oceans TARA_R110001632 (sample SAMEA4398266) | marine metagenome | biome: Polar Biome; feature: [SRF] surface water layer (ENVO:00010504); material: water (ENVO:00002006), including particulate matter (ENVO:01000060) such as... | depth 5 m
TCATAACATCTATTAATAGGTGGCCAAATTAACTGTGCCACTACACTTGTCATCATTGTTTAGTTAGATTTAAAAAATTGGACACTACATACTGTGTTAAATTTACTTATTTCAGAGAAAGTTTAAGGCAATATATCTATATGTTAAAAAAAGACAAAGTAATTTTACACATTGGTTTACACAAGACTGGAACCACCACAATACAACAATTTATGTCAGATAGTAGAAATATACTGTCTGATGTGGATTATGTTTGCCATTTGAGAAATGGCGATTATCGGGAGGATGGGAATTCATACTTTTTATTGCAACAAGACAATTGGTATGATGAACATAGAAGTTATAAAATTGATATTGCTTTATTGATATCGAATATTAAAAATAGTAAAAAGAAGAAGGTGATGCTTTCCACTGAAGCATTATCTTGGTGTTCTGATAAAGAAATATTGCGAACTCTTAAATGTGAGTTGTTTAAAGTGACCCATAATTTATTAATACTGGTATATATTAGAAGTCCGATTTCTTTAGCTGTTAGTAATTTTTCGGAAGGATTAAAATATCCTAATTCTGTTTCTATACTGACTGATTATAACTATCCTTGTTTATCAGTAGAAAACTTGAAAAGGGAAATATCTTATGAACATTACACTTTCAAAAATATTTTGGCTTGGCAAGAGGTCTTCACAGAGAGTCTTTTGGTTAGAGAGTTTTCTACTAATAATTTTTATAAAAAGAATTTATTAGCTGATGTTTTAAATATTTTAGATTTGAATAAAGATCCAAAATTATTACAAAATGCATTGTCATATCGAAGAAAGAATGAATCTTTGAATATGTTACAAATTTACTATTTAATTTCAGTTCATCGTTTGTCTAATAGACTTCCAGGAACACATAAAGTAAAAAGCCTTTTATTTGAATTGATAAAACACAAATTACATTGGTTAAAGTCTGATAAAATATTTCATTTCGATAAAGGCAATGCTGAACTTTTCACAGCTAAAATTAAAGATGATGTTCTAATCGCTAATGGTAAATTAGGTATCGATGATATTAATTTAGGTTATAAGGTTATTGAAAAATCGCCTCTATCCATACAAGATTATTTCAAGCTTAGTGGTATTTTTCTAGTCCATCTTTTTCTGTTGGGTATATATATAACCAATAGAGTTTATAAAAAATTACGCATAAGATGAAATATAATGTCAACTCCAGTATTAAAATCATTAACTTAAAATATGAATTTGATTTCGTACATCCTTGATAGATTTAGTATATAGAGAGGGCATGCCTTAATGTTAATGGTCTCTAGCTAATAATTTTTTTACCTTTGCCTTTAACGATAAGTATCGAGAAGTGTTCACCAAAGGATCATCTTTATGGTCCTGCAGAAAGCGTGTTAACCACTCTGAATTCAATTCGTTACTTTGCTGCTGAGTGATGAGTGTTAAGGGAATTTTTTCAGGCGAAACATCGACTTTCATAAAAGATGCCACCTGCGATACCGCACCCGGAATATCAGATTTAATCGTATCAAAATTCATTTCTAAAAAATTTGATCCACTCGCGGCCAAGGTGTATCGCCAAGACGCTTGTTCAATAATGGTATTCTTTAAAAAGTGTTTAATACCGAGATAATCGTATTTAGGGTTACCAGATTTCGCTTTCTGACCGCTGATCCAAACACCAGTTTGGGCTGCGATTGATAATGACACAGCCTGTTTCAAGACGTCTTTACGTGACAATAATACGTAATAAGCATCTGGAAATAACGCTTTCAAACCTTTGAATCCACCATACATTTTTAAATGCGAATAATGTATTTTAATGCTAAATACACCATTTTCCGATGTTCGACGAGTTTGTAACTTGTTCAATACATCTGCAAGTGACTCCTTTTCAAGAAGGCGTTGCCACTCTTTAAAGTTCGCAGGATTGGTATATTCCAGAGGAAACCCAAAGCAGCCTGTGGTGTGCAAAGCGTGCCCAAGCATATGACTCCCGCTGCGGGCAGTTGATGCGATAATAAGCACTTTTGTGGGCTGACCTGCATAGTGATTGTCGTGTTCGCTGGAAAACTGGTTCTGATAAAATTGCACTAAATATTCCTGTATTCAAAATAGAGAAGGATCCTAGAGATATTCCAATTCGACAATGCATAAACTTACAATGCTCGTTTAGAATCGGCTCGTAAATTATATATTTACGAATGCTTATTTCCATGAAAAGCTTTCGGTGTTAATTAAGTAGTTCAGTTTACCGATATATCGTTTTTATTAGAAAATCGCACATAATTAACCATACACGACAATAAACGTTTACTAGCTTGAATGTTTGCGGGTTTGAGCAACCAAGCTTGATAAGCGCATTTCATTGCAAAGCTGAAATCATTGGCTTCTTCGGCTATATAAGAGCAAATGGTATAGGACTTAGTTTTAGCTCGAATCTTCAGTTTTTTATAAACCTTATTATTTGGTAGAGCTTTAAATATATTATTTATCAACTCAATGTGTAACGGCAGTACGTAACGAGCCTTTCGCGATGTAGAGCCGCTGTAAACACGATATTCTAATAGGGCTTTATCACAGTAAGCGAGAGGGTTTTCTTGCGCTATTTCTACCCAAAGTTTCCAATCCTCTAAGCAGTGCAGACTTTCGTCAAATCGGCCAAATTTATCCAGCAACGTTTTATGAATTAAAACTGACGACGTGGTAATAAAATTTTCAACGATAAGTTCTTCAAAGACATCATGTGTTGGTATGTGGCTGTAGTCTGAGCGCTTCACGAAACCTGTTTGGTTTTCACCTATATAAACGGAATCGCAATGGGACCATTTGCAGTTGCCTAATGAGGAGAACTGCTCATACAATTTTGTGGGGTTCCAAACATCATCGGAATCTATAAACGCGATCCATGATCCATTTGATGCTTCAATGCCAATATTCCTTGCGTGTGATACGCCCTTATTTTCGGTGTTAATCGTTCGCACTCTATCGGCATAATTTGTCAAGATGGCTGACGTACCATCTATTGAGCCGTCATCTACGACGATAATCTCAATATTGCTATATGTTTGGTTAAACACGCTCTTTAGAGTTGACTCAATATAGCGCTGCGCGTTATATGCGGGGATAACGACACTGATTAACGGATGATTCTGTTCTGATATCTTCATGTCTTTCAAAGAGCTGCTTATGTCATTCTGTATAACAGGTGATTGCATTAGTGATCTCAACGTCGTAGTTCAATGGTAACAAGAACAGCGTTTTCTTAGTCATATATTTAAACTAAATTAGCCAATGCTAACTGCGAATTTATCTTCAATACTCTTGATGAGCTGTGCTGTTTTTTCTTTACGTAATTCTTTATCAGAAACTTGGAACGGCATATTTGAGGCGTTGAAATTAATTTTATCAGCAACCATCTTCAAATGAGCAGCGTTGCTTTGTCTTGGTTTAACAGGAGTCCAGTTTGCTGACGCAAGTCCTGCAAATTTTAACGTGCGTTTCACGTTATTTATTAGGATGCGTTTTATTGATTCACCTTGGTCACCTTTCCAAGTAGGTTCAATTATATTGAAAGCGATCTCCATATTTAACGAGCCAGCCCAATCATTCCATTTGAAATCGTTGATATAATCGTAAGCTTTGGTAGGTTGCCAAGGCACCCCATAAGCGTCTGCCATAATTGCGCCATGCATGGCCTCTGTTACGACATTCTCACAGCTTAATAATTCATTGATGAACTTTTCGACCGGCCACCTTGGATCAATTAACTTGAATTCTCCAATCTTGGCGGTCTCTTCCCAAAGTCCATTAATGACACTATCTACATGGGGGACATAGCCAAATTTATGTTTGATGACCCTTGGACATTCCAGGAAGTGAGGGAGTAAATATGCACCATCTAAGAGGGAAATATCTTCTGTGACAGACATACTTTGCTTACTCAAAGGGCCCCTAAGACCAACGTAATCCCATTCACCTTGGGATAAATTTGGCATGTCGCCATAACCCACACCAGAGGTCAGAACGGTATATTTTTTTGCTGGAGGGATTTTGTGATTTAACAGTGTTCCAATCCCAATAATAAGATGTTCTTCATTGTCATCTAATTTATCGCCCAGAATTCGTGGCCACAGCCACTTATTCAGATCATCTCCAACATTCCCTTCAGGTGCTTCAAAATAGAAAAGCTTCATTAATTCTTTCGCTCTTAATTGTAGAGAATAATTATTTATCGCAACGGGTACTCAAAATGGCACCGTATCCAATTAGATGACTATTATATAACGAATTTTTCATCTGTGACGTTAAATAAATGCAAGGTCAGTAAGTGAGGATGAGGCTCGCAATAAACATATTTTATTGTAATTCTGCGGATAGGATAACCCGTCATTATGAATGAATTACATTGGCTAAACGAATGAATATTATGTTGTACTGTCATCGTCAATGAGTACCGAGGCATCATTGAAATACCGTAAAAACTTATTTTTGTCAGCTTTATTCAAACATGAAATTTTATGGCATCCATAACTATTAAATAAAAATCGGTATTGTGTACTAAACCGCGCGCAAGTTTGCCCTCGGGCGACTTTTCCACCCATTAAATCAATATGAAAGGCAAAGTAGCCATCTTCTCCACCGGGCCAAAAAATCGGATCAAATCGCTTTAAGCAATTAACACTTTGCTGCCAGTCTCTTATACTTAAACCACCGTTACCGCCATCAACTGTAATTCCAATAGGCCGCAACCTAGGCCACCATGAGCCAATATAATCATACTGTACAAATTCACTGAGTGGGACGCTTGATGACGGGCAGAGTAATGAATCAGTTTGAAATACGAATATTTTTTGACGAGCATGCATTAACGTCCAGAAGGTGTGACTTAGGAAAATCGCATTGTAGGTTTTCCCATTTACCTCATCAGTATTAAGTGGGGTCAATATGACCTTCTTATTCTCAACGAGCTGCTTAATTTCACTGGATAGAATAAAATTTAAATTAAGGTATCCATGGAATAATTGGACTCTGTAACCGGTTCGCTTAACGAAATCTACAACTACTTTTTCCAATAATGGATGGCATCTAGTTTCTAAAATCACCCCTAAACATTCGTCTTGGCTTTGTTTATCTGGCTCCCCACAGTCTATAAATAAATCGTTGATATTCGTAAAATCTGGACGATCATCGGTTGTGAACATTGATAGATAGGTTTTGCTTAAATACTGAGTATTTAGCGTCTCCAATTTATCTCCGTTTTTATCGAAATTAACGCGTATCTTTTGTGCAGTTGAGGGAGTATAGGCTCGTTGCTCAATGAATTTAAGTGCACGCTTGATAAGACTGAATCGAAGAGACGGTTTGCTACCTCTCACATCACCCAAACGCAGTAAACAAGACTCAAACGAGCCGATCGAGGCTTTGCGTTTAGCTGCTTTTTCTTGGTTTAAAGCGCTGCCAACCTTCTTTTCCAGTACGGCTCGATTTATTTTTATATTGCAGTAGTCTTCGATGTTAGCGAGGGTTTCTTTATGTGAGACAATGTCATCATAATCAACAATTAAGCCGCCTGATAATTTTTGCGCCTGACTAAACTCCTTGACCAAGCGCGCTCTATGTTTCGCAAAGGCATAAGGTGTAAAAACGGTACTATTTGGCCATTTCGCATACCAGTTCATATGCTGGCTAAAGTTTTTATAAGAAAAGTAAGCGTCTTTAAGGTCGCGCCGCAAATACAGGAATTTCGCGTTCGGGAAAAGAGCTTTTAAAAATACCGCTTCTTTCAAACCATAACGAACTTCTTTTATGCCCCATCGCTTACTCACTTCGTTTTCAACGGAAGGCGAAAAAAGGGTGCGGACGAAACTTCTATGAGCCGCTAATATCCTTTTTTCGCTTGGGTAAAAATTGGCTATCCATTTATCCGCGTTTTGTTTAAATTCCTCGTTATCAGCGATGTATTTCCGCGGAGGCCAGTTATCATTAAAAGGCTCGATAGTCGACGCCAGTGACTGGATTATATTACTTCTATCATGGGGCTCACCCCAAAGTAGTAGTGATTCAGATGAGGACAACAAACGTTGCAGCAGTGTTGAACCAGAACGCCAGCCAGCTGAAAAAATAAAAACTGGTTCGTCATTTGGAACGTTCTCTTCAGTTTTGGCGTAGTGTAAAAACTGGCGCATCCTTGATGCATAATCTTTAGCATCAACAATCTGTTTGACCCGTGCTCGATGAGCCACAAGTGAGCCAAATAAATAAGCGCAGTATTGTTTTACATTTTTTATTAAATTCATCTATTTATTACTTGTATTAGACGTATCTTCGTCAGATAACTTAAAGATTAATTCACGTGATTTGAACATAATTGGCAGTATAATGCTTGATATGCATGGGTCATATTATTAATGCTAAATGTCTGCTCGAATCGGGCTTTGGCAGCAACACCGAAGGTTGTCTGCTGAGCGTGATCTTTCGCCAAGGTTATCATGGCATGTGCATAGGCGTGTTCATCGTTGTTTGGTGTAACCAGCCCTGTTTGGTTGTGCACGACAATTTCTGGGTTTCCGCCAGCATCCGTTACAATACAAGGCTTACTTAACGACATGGCTTCGAGTAACGTCATAGAAGTGCCCTCACTCAGCGATGGTAACAAGTAGATATCCATTAATCCTAAGTGGTTGTGAGGTTTAGGCTCATACCCTGTCATTATCACATTCTCTGATAACCCTAATTCGTCGATAAGCGCATCAACATTGGCTCGTTCATCGCCATCTCCGACGATTAACAACTTGGCATTCGTTCCTGCATCAATAACACGTTTAAACGCACGCAACATCATGCTGTGGTTTTTAATGGGGTCGAGTCGCGCGATAGTGCCAAATAGAATGCAGTCTTGGGGTAAATCAAAGGTTTCATGCAATTTAGCGACACTTTCAGTATTGGCCGCAACGCCGATAATGCCATTATAAATAACGTCGATATCGCCGTGAGGTAAGTATTCGAATTCAACCAGAGCATCACGTGTGGCTGCGGATATCGCAGTGGTTGCTGCGGTAAATTTATGCAACACGGGATTAATTAATTTGCGTTTCCAGGTGGTAGAGTCAGGATAAAAACGCCCATGTTCGGTAAAAATCACTTTAGCGGATGTGAATAATGCCCCCAACACTCCGTATACATAGGGTGTGTACTGATGGCAGTGAATAATATCAATCTTGTGTTCAAGGATATGTTTACGAATTTGACCGATTAAACTGACATCAAATCCTGGTTTGCGCGAGAGCGCACGAATGTGAATGTTTTGTGCAATTAAATCCTCTGCGAAAGGCCCTAATGGCGACTCGATACACAATACCGACATTGTGAAACGGTTTTTATCGGCACCTAATATCAGATTTTTAATGACTTGTTCGGTGCCACCGATACGCATGTCAAAGGTGAGGTGTAGAATATTAATCGTCATTTCTTTCTCTTTTTGCAGAGAATGCAAAGTTGTTGCGCATATTAATAAATGGCATTTCGACGACTCTAAACAACACTTCTGCAATGCACAAAGTGATTAATAAGGCCGACGCAAAGTGCACTAAAAAACCTTGCTCTGCAAAGTAACGCCGACATATTGCTAGCGCCTCAGGGTGGAGTAAATATATCGAGTATGAACGCGTCGATATATGCATTATAAGTTGATAACCGAAAGGTTTAGTCAGCACTGGAGTATTGACAGCAAAAAAGACTAAGCAGCCAAAAGTCAGTGCCAATATCAGAAAACTAGGATCTTGATACCCCAGGTACGGTGGGTACCATCGAAAATAAAAAAAGCATAAAAAGGCAGTTAGTCCTGTTAGCCCAATAGGTATCTTGAATTTAGTCATCTTCGCCCATTGCTGAGAATAATGATGTGCACTGTGCGCTAAAAACACGCCCATAAGACAACAATCCCATCGAACATGTGTTTCAACTAACGAGTCGAACCAGCCTAAACTTCTAAACAAAGAGGGAGTGATAAGTAAAGTCAGCAGCCCAATTGACTGAACAGATGCTTTGAACTTAAATAAAACAACTAAAAGAGGAGCGATAACTAAATAAAACTGTTCTTCTACACTTAACGACCAACTTATATAGAAATAGGTTAACGGATAATCGTAATTTTGTATAAATGCAAAATAGGGAAGGGGGCTTTTGAATGAATCCTTCGTTAACACTAATTGCGCAACCGTGGCCAAAAGCACAACGTAATAGGCTGGTAATGTTCGCATCCAACGTCTAATCCAAAAACGCTTAACATCTACATTATTGAACTTTGATTTTTCCGCAAATAATTGAGAACCAATTAACCAGCCGGATAATAAGAAAAACAGATCAACACCGGTGCCACCGAACTGTAACCCGGAAATACTCTGAGGTGCTCCGAAGCTCAGCACACTGTGCGCTGTAAAAACCATCATGATGGCTAATGCTCTCAACACATCGAGATAGTAGATCCTATTGTGCACTATTTTTTGGCTCCATCACCTAACTGTATATAACGGAACCACCACATTTGGAACATTAGCATGCTCCACAATACCGTACTATGATCAGCCTTTTTGTCTTGGTGTTGTTGCCAAAGCTGCTTGACCACATCCATATCAAAGTATTGCTGGATCCCTTGCGCTTTAGTGAACAAGTAGTCTTCAGTTAAGTCTTTAATTTCACTGCGTAGCCAAGCGGCTAACGGCACAGAGAAACCCATTTTTTTACGATATAAAATATCGTCAGGTAATACTGGCTTGAAGGCTTCTTTTAGAATGAACTTCTTTTCACCCTTGTTATATTTTAGATCTGAAGGAAGGGTCGCCGAAAATTCGATAATGTCTTTATCTAGCAATGGAGCCCTTACTTCTAATGAGTGAGCCATACTCATACGATCAACTTTTACTAAAATACCGCCTGGTAAATACGTTTTCATATCGGTATACAAAATTTTTGACAGATGGTCGGGGCCGTCAGCCTTGTTGTAATTTTCCAACGTGACTTGGCTAGGATGATAAGTACCCAGTTTATTTTTAGTGTCAGCTGTTGCCAGTTTTTGCCATAAACGGTCATCGATCATCGAATTGGTGATATAAAAACCCATGGCAGGCTCTAGGCTTAGACTCGTCAGTAATGACTTTGCTTTTCTAAAGAGTGGGTGCTCACTTTTAGCGAAGAGATTAGCCAGCTTAGGAAATACATTTTTGCGCAGAGCCTTAGGAAAGCGCTGACGTAACTTATTCTCTAAAGCGTCGGTGGTATACTTTTCATAACCTGCGAAGACCTCATCGCCGCCGTCGCCGGCAATAGCCACTGTGACTTGTGAGCGAGCTAATTGTGAAACAAAATAAGTAGGAACCAAAGATGGATCGGCAAAGGGCTCATCAAAGTAAGCGACAATTTCTTCTAGGTTATCTTTTACGTTTTGATGAACCGTAAATTCATGGTGCTCAGTGTGGTATTTATCCGCAACAATTTGGGCAAATTCGGTCTCATTGAAACGTTCTTCATCAAAGCCGATGGAGCAAGTCTTAACGGGGGTATCGCTGTTTAGTGCCATCATGGCGACTACACCGCTTGAGTCTATGCCTCCACTTAAAAAAGCGCCTAAGGGCACATCACTGACCATGCGCGAACAGGTTTTTTCGGTCGCCAACGCATATAATTCGCTAGTGAGTTCAGCAGGGGACTTATCACTCACATTTTTAAATGAGACATCCCAATATTGCTCAATTTGAATGCCGTCCTGTGACACCCACATAAAATGGGCAGGAGGCAGTTTATGTATATCAGTAAATATAGTTTTTGGATCGGGTACATATTGATAAGCAAAAAAGTCATGTACTGCATCTAGGCGCACTTCTCGCGATACATTAGGCAGCGTTAGCAGGGCTTTTATTTCCGATGCGAAGGCAAACTGAGTCTCGGTTTTAAGATAATAAAGTGGCTTCTTGCCTATGCGGTCTCGAGCAATTAATAAGCGCTTACTCGTGGTATCCCATAACGCAAAGGCAAACATACCATTTATCATGGTGAGCATTTTCTCGCCATGTGTTGCATAAAGCGCAAGGATGACTTCGGTGTCGGTATGGGTCCGAAATGGATAGCCACCTCGACTCAGCTGGTCTCGTAATGTTTGAAAGTTATAAATTTCACCGTTAAAAGCAATGATGTATTTTTCATCAAAAGAATACATCGGCTGAGTACCCGCTTCTGAAAGGTCAATGATCGCTAATCTGCGATGGGCCAAGCCGACATGTGCGTCTAAGTATTCACGACCTGCATCAGGTCCGCGATGATAAATACTGTCACCCATTTTCTTCAGGGTTTGTTGATTGCCCATATTTCCACTAAATTGAGTAAACCCCGCGATACCACACATAGTTATTCTGACCTTGTTGTTAATGTCGTCTTTTATTCAGCAAACTGCTGGTTTAAATGTTTTTACAGGCTTATATGTTTTCGGATCTTGGGACCAACTGAGGTGGTTACGCCCAGCGGAAGTTTGGCCCAGATGGATTCTACCAAGGGTCTCAGTCGTCCTTTCGGGGCACTTTCTCGCTCATCATTGTCCTGTACTGTAAAATTTTGGCTCGTTTGAGAAGCCGCATTATACCAGTTTAATAATTGCGGCACTGCCCCCCACTGGGCTTTAAAGCGATATGTACCTTCGCCAAAAGTCGATCGTCCAAAGTCGAAGGAACGCATATTGTTATCACACGCTTCTTTTAGCAATGACCAATACAGCAGCATATTTGGTGCAAGCTTATTGTATTCAGCGACCGTGGAAGCCCATGGAATAACCGTATTTTGATTATTGGATAGGGTAATCCCTGCACCAATAGGTATATCCTCACTGTAAACCACAGATAAAACGCAGTTGCCTTGATAATTCGCTAAAAGGTGTTTAAACCATTCTTTACTGTGTACAGGGGAACCCAATTTTCGCATATTTATGGCAAAAATATGGTAAAAATCATCGAGTCCTTGGCCGTTCTTGAATATTTCATATCGCAGTCCATTTTTTTCGGACTTTCTGATTTGACTGCGTAATTTTGATTTGAATCCACTTAATAATTCTTCACTTGTTTCAGGCAACGCTAACAACATACGTACTTTTTGGCCCTCCATCAGTGAATCTTCCGTAGGCCCGTCAACCAAGTCTCTGAACTCGAATTTTTGGCCGTTTACTGCCGAAAGTTGCTGATTGACGAATTGGGTTAACAGTTCGACAATCGCGCTATCGTCTCCCAGAGCGTAACCCAAATCACAGTAAGGTAAGGCACAAAAGGCAGGACGTAGTAAAGGGCGCTGCATCTGGATACAAGGCAATACACCAACAATTTGATTATCTTGCAGTGCTATTGCGGCCATATTTTTATGCTGATAGGCTTGTTCAACGCTTTTTAACCACCCAAAACGGTGGTAAGGCGTTGCCCTCGGGTGCTTGTAAACGTATTTGTTCCAAAGTGGTTCATCTTTAATGGTTGCTATGCGAACTTGAACCGTCATGTATTCTCTTGCTCTTTGGTTAGCTGCAACTTTGCGGCAGCTTCAGATATGGTACAAAAATCCAAGGTATATTTTTCGCTCAGTGTGTTGATAACTTCAGCAACGGATTGGCTAATAAACTCATAGGCATTTTGATTGCCTAATAGGCTGTTGTTATTATCTAGCAGTCCTGAACTGTGCATGTACATGTGCAGTACTGGGTAACCTTTTTTTATGACCGTTTCACATAACGACAGCATGTCTTTGGGCGTTGATAATTCGGGACATAAATATTGTTTTCGTAATAGTTGAGTATGCCAAGCAATACCATTAAAACGCGTCCAACTGTATGGCGGGCTAGCAAACTTGGTATGAATATCATTCCATAAAGAAAAATTTGAGCGGTTAAAACCGACGGTAACCGGCAACTCATAAATTTCCTTTTGCTGAGATTCTTTTAATGGATCATTTAAATCTGGCCAATACGGCAAGGAAGGTGCGCTATGACAACTGAAATAATCATTGTTATAAAACGGATATATACTGGAATCAACGTTTATACCTGCGTTTACAAGCAGGTTTATCACCTTAGAGTCAATTCCCCAGCGCCCGGTACGAAATGATTTGGCTTGCACGTCAAACTGCTGGTGAATAAGTTGCATTAAAGCGTCTAGTTTTTGCGATACCTGTTCTACAGGAAGATTAATTACATGTGAGCTTTCATCTGTTGCTGGGCTAAAATAAGGCGGATTACACCAAGGGTGTAAATGCGCGCCTATTTCGCAATCTTTTTGTGCCGCAATAGTACGCATTTCAGCAGCGGCATCAGGGCTGTTGGCAACTGCGTAATCGACAAAATAAGTCGGTCGCAAGCCGAGACTAGCTAAGTGCTGATGAAAACTTGGCAGCAGATTAACGTTATTAACGTCTACATTTTGTTGTGGAAATGCTCCCGACCAATCCCATTCTTCTTCCGTATCAATGGATAATATGAATATAACTGGCGCTGATTTGCCTTGTTGCATTAACTGTCCTTTGTCATTTCTTCAAACAAGTCGCTGTACTCTGCAGCCATGCGCTGGGCTGAGTAATTATCGTATACGAATTGTTTGGCATTTTCAGCAATTTCACGTGCATATGATGGTTCGAACAGGAGTTTCTCCCAGTATCCTAGTAACGTCTTTTTATCCCCTAATGTTGCCAATAAACCCGTTTCCTCATGATTGATTAACTGATCAATACCTGGGATATTATATGCTGCCACTGGAATGCTTGCTGCCGTTGCTTCCATTAAACAGCGTGGGATGCCTTCAAGCGTAGATGTCATCACGAATAAATCAAAAGACTTCAGTAGGTTTAATCTGTCATCTCTAAAACCTAAAAACTCAATGGCGTCTTTGCACTCAAGCGTATTGCTGTATATCTCGAGCGCTTGGCGAGAATCACCGTCCCCCAGTAATATAAGTGCGGTATTTGGGTGTTTTTTATGTAATTCACTGAATATATCCAATATATCGCGGATATTCTTACGACTGATCATTTGACCAACAAAACCTATACGCTTGCACTTTGGATCTGCGCGTGGCGGAACGGGCTCAGCTTCAACTTCAGAGAGGTCAACACCATTTTGAATGTACAAGGTGTTTTCTGGTTTCACTCCCATGCTTAAAACATCGCGCATAAGCTGTTGTGATAAAGGAACAACTTTGTGGGCAAAGCGCATTGATTGACACCCTAACCAAATAAATGTTCTTAGTTTGACGTCTTTCGCATTTTCAAAACCGTGAGGCGTAACGATGCATTTAATTTTCGCACGTTTTGCTGCAAGTACACCGATAATGTCTGACTTATAGCCATGCGTATGTATTATATCGATTTTTTGTTCGCGGATTAATTTGACCAGTCTAGCAACGGCGCCTAAATCAAATTTATTTTTCATATCAATGGTATAGGTATTTAAGTTTAGTTTTTTATATTCACTCACCAGCTCAAGGGCCTTTTGTCCAGGCTCCATGGTTACGGCTAAATCACACGTTACACTATTTGGGTCTAAATGTTTTGCTAAGGCCAGTACCCAACGCTCCGCACCGTAAAAGCCAGTAGGGCAAATAAATTGAAGTACTTTAAGTTTACGGGTCATGGAGATAGAGCCTTAGGAGTTCTTAACACGAATTGATTTGAAAAGACCGGCAAAGGTACCGATCGCTCGAGCAGGAAAATATACAATATAAAACAAAAATATTTGGAAAAAGGATACCGGCAAATTATTAATATTTTGTAATCTTACACTGTATACCACTACAGGAAATAGCCCAATCAACAAACTACAGATGGCAAGACCACGTAGACCAAAAATTAACAGTAATACACTCGCTATGATAAATAAAAATATCGCTGGCGGCACAACAAAACTTGGCCATTCTCGAAGAGGGATGTGTCTCCCTTCAATTGATTGTAAGTTTGACTGACCACGCCATATCTCCTTGTCAAACAACCCTTTAAGCGTTTTGTCTTCGCCAAGGTGAATATAGGTTGCACTGGAGGTATAGAATAACGCACCAAGTTGTGCGGCTTTATCAGTAAAGTAATAATCCTCGCACGTCACTAAGTGCTCCGGAAATCCGCCAATTTTCGCGAATGAATCACGTGTTAGAAATAGATTACGACCGGGTAAAAATACCACATTTACATCGAGTTCTGCATTACTTAAGCTCGTTCGGATCTTTTCTAGCGGTGGGGCATCCGATTTACATATCTGCATGGCACTGACGATAATACGCTTTGCGTCTTGGGCTAAGGTACTCTGCATTTCCTCTATCCAGTTTTCAGACAGATATATATCCGCATCAAGGAATGCTAAGTACCTGCCAGATGATTGCGTAACGCCATAATTTCTAAGCGTGGAAATCGTCTCACTTTCTTGACGTAAGAAAGGTTTAATCTGCAACTTCGCCTCGTCTGACAGCGCTTGCTTTAACACGTCAGGCGTTTGACTTACGACAATCACTTCAACCTGAGTCAAGTCAAAGGACTGTTTTGCAATAGATTCAATGGTTTGAATTAGCATTTCAAACCGACCCTTATGCGGGATAATAAACGAAATTTGCATCTAGTATCGTGATCCTGAAAATGTCATTACTTATCTTAGCCTTTTCTTAAGCCAGTTTACTTCATCGGCCACTGAAATCTTTAACAAGCGCGTGCTGAAAGCTTTCAGTAACCGCGTGGTTAATGAACCTTTTTCATAACTGGGTGCGGACCAATTGGTTTCAGCTCGCATAAACTTATGAGTGAGTTCAGCGTGTTTGAAATAATTCGTTGGGCCGTCATTTTGCATCAGTAATACCATGATCCGCGTGAAGGTTTTTGTCTCACTTAAGGCTAAGCGAGAGGCTACTTGATTTTCGAAATATAACGCTTTGGTTAAATACTGCTCTTGTGCTTTATTCGAGTAGAAGTATGCTGCGGCCAATACATGGGCTTTGCGCAAATCTTGAGCTGTCCAGGTATCGTTGGGGTATTCAAGAATGGCTGGTTTGTCTAAATACATATACTCGTTAACTTGCATCCATTGCGCATAGTTGAGCAAACAATCTCGCGCGTAATAAAAAGCACTGTTGTAATCGTGGGCTGCGCGTTTGATATCAAGGTAGCGAACAACAGATTGCAGAAACACGGTATAAAACCAAGTTTCTTCGACATTTTCTAAGTTACGCGTTGAAACGTTTTCATTGGGATGAACGGTGTGATAAATGATATGTTCAACGTTGAGCAAAATTTCAGCATCGCTTGTGATTATATAGCTATCTAACAATGCATTGAGATAGTTGGCTGTTCCTCTATCAAGAGGGTATTGACCGCTAAAATGGTTTTTCAATCCGAGTACGTTACGATTTTTAAGCGCAAGGAGTAGTTCAAGGCACGTATTGCCGCCTTCATATACGTACGTGATCCATTTCGTGAGAGTCAGCACTGCTTGCTTTGCTTCTTCATCCCCAGTAAGCAGATGATAAAGTGCTAATCCAGTTGTGTAACAATGCTGTCCCCCTGGGCCGCCGCCACCAGCATGATCCTGATAAGCGCCTTTACCCTGATGTTTCGAGTAAGAACGGTGACTAGACGTATATGCCTGTAAATAGTGGTCAGTATGCCAAAACATTCCGCCGTTATATTCTGACTTATCATCAAGGGTGTGATAAATATCTATGTCTTTTACGTGTTTGGCTAAATCATCGGCCAAGGTAAACCAACGCCGATCACCACTTAATATGAATTGCCGTAAAAAGCCGTAAATGGGATCATATTGATTATTGTAATGTGATACAAAAATAGCGTCGCCATCGTGCTCGGCGGTTTCATGGTCAGCATACAGATCACCGAAATTTCGCCAGCCATATTCATCTAATTGTTCACGCTTTTCGAAAAAATTGTTGCTAGATAAAAGTCCATTATTTATCAGCTGTTGTAGCTCAGAATCACTCCGCGCGTGTTCTGTGTATAAGGGCATATCGCTATTTGCGTATTGCGCAATATTTGGCGTAACCCTCGGGGCGTTTTCAGTCCAATCAAGCGCGTTTTTATCTTCACTGACCGAAACCCATAGCGTATGAGTGCTTTTTTCACCCCCTTGAAGCTCATAGTTACTACCTATTTGTTCAGGGAGGAAACCTAAAGACACACGCTTTTGGGTAATACTTATTGCGCTAGGGAATTTCTGCCAAAAATCCTCCATGGATAAGCTGAATTTTGCTGCCAAGTGAATGTGTGGAGATGCGCGTGAGCCTGTTTCAAGTTGCTTATCTTGCTGAATAACTTGGTAGCCTTTGATATCAAACGGCACTTTTTGTTGATGATCAACATGCACAGGACTCTGCCAATTATCTCCGCCACTTGAATGCTGTGTAATCATAAGTGGTAAGACCGTTGCGGTTTGCCATTCTTGGTCACGTGTTAAACGATAGTCGACAGGACAAACTACATTGTAATCAAAATTTACACCAAGCTCAGAAAAATTGAATGAATTGGGGTCCCCTAAATCCCAACTGCCTCCGCTGTGCACCGCACTCTTTGGGTTGTGTAATGTCACATCTAATTTAACCGCGCTTTGACCCGCAATGAGGGTAAAAACGTTTTTAACGTGAATGAGTGATGGGGAATTTGGATCCGTATCTACGTAGTCAATTTCTACGTTAACCTGTAAAGCGAATATGGCATCATGACGTAAATCAGGGGTTTCTTGAACACTGACTTTACAGGATGATATCGCACAACTGAGCTTGGATGCGTCTTTGAATATCAGCTGCCCTTTAAGTGGGCTCAGCTCAGATTGGTGTTGTATTTTAGATGCTAGCGAAAACTGACCATCAGCGTGATCCAGTTTCAATATATAGTCTGAATTCTGTATTTCGGTCAGTGTATCATTCTGTTTATAGACCAAAATATTTGAAATCACCAGAGACTTAGCGGCACGTCTTTGACTGATAACAAATTTGAATTGCTCTTTCTGTAATTGTTGAGAAAAAGGGGACTTGGGTGCAAAAAACGTTAGGTGAATCCACTTAATACTTTTATCTGGCCATGTAGCAAGAGGACGCGCGCCGCAACTAATAGGATCTGAATCGCATAATAGTTGGCAATACTGTAAATCATAAAGCGCACCTTGTGGTAACGGTAAGCTAGTAGAAAAGTAGCCAGCAAAAGCGTCATTTTCTGAAAAGTGCAATTCTAACGGGATGCTGTGAGTGCCGTGATCGTCAATATTCATTGGGTTATTCTAATGTCTAAATGATTTTTGTAGGGCATGTTTAATCTGCCGAAGAGCTTCTCTTGCCCGCATTAAAAACGTGGGTTGATAGAAACACATCAATTTTTGTCTGGTGGTGGGCATATTAGACAGTGATTCTTTGTATCGGGCTTCGCCGGCCAAAAAACTATATTTATTAACATGCTGGGCTATTGCTTCTTTAATAATGAACGTGTGCGCAAGTAAACCAATTTTTATTCGATTGTCCGTATGATTTTTCATCGCGGATAAATAAAAATACCAAGCATTATTATCTTTCAATATATAAATATATGCCAATGCTTCATTATTTACTTTAAGACAATATAGGTTCGTAACATTGCTCATCTCAGGTGCAAATATCAGATCTTGATGGAAGCGTTCAAAAATAGGGTTGTTAAACCCACTGCCATATTCTGCGTCTTGCCATTTTTCTTTGTGCAGCGCTGCAATCTCATCCAAATAAGTACGTTTTAGTATGTCACTACTCGCCAAGGTCAGGGATAAATTTCCGCCCTGAGAGAGTATTTTTTCCGTACGCCTTATTTGCGCCCGAGTATTCTTTGATAAATCGCTTAAATAATCATCTATATGCGTTTTACCGCGTAAGTCCACTTCGAAGTCAGGCGATGTAATATCCATGCGAGAATAGGGTAAATGATGCATGAATTCGTCGAGCTTTTCATCCGTAGACAGGCCAATGTACAATTCCTGCCACAGGTACTGATTGTCAATTAGATAATCGAGCATGGCTTTACGGACGCTTTGCACATTACTGCTGTGGAGCAAAAAGTCATTGTGTTCAATCCACATTTGGTCCAACGCTTGCTCTCCACTTCTGTGAAGCCACAATTGTTTAATTTTTATTCCCAGAAAAGACCGTTCATTGCGCTGGGTAAATATCGCTAACCCCACACATGTATCGCCTTCATATGCAATTAACACTGTGGGAGCTGAGGGAAGGGTATTTATCCACGCGTGGATCCACGACCAGCTTAGAAACACACAACCTTCAGATTGCTTGTGGAGCGTTTTCCACAATGTTTCGTGCCGCTCGATATCTTCAAGAGGATAATGTTCAATATTAAAAATAAAATTTACTCGTTGTCAGCACAGTATTTAAGGCCTTGCTTTAAATAGTACAAGGCCCGTATTAGCGGTATATTAAATACTAGCATTCAAGCGTGACAGTGTTTGTTTTTCCCTGTCGTTAGCTGGTTTTAATCGGTTTGATAACGTCTTCGCTTTGTCTTTACTGCCTGTACTTATTAGCACTTCGATTAAATGAAGTGTGACTTCATTATTTTGCGGCAAAGCTTCATGGGCTTTTTTAATATAAGTTAATGCATCACCATATTTTTTGTCGTGAAATAAAGCCCAGCCTAATGTATCCATCGCGTAAGGAGACTCAGGATATATCTGAATCGCTTTCTCCGCGAGCTCTATGGCTTGAGTTATGTTTCCTTGTCCAATCGCGAGAGCTGAATAGTTATTGAGCGTAACGAAATCGTTGGGATTAAGATCCAGTAAGCCTTTGTAATATACTGCTGCTGAATCAAGTTCACCGTTTTGAGCATAATATTCCGCTATGTAGTGAATGTTCTTGAACTTGACTCGACTCTTGGCTGTTTGCTCCACAAGATACTTCCCGCCTAAGGGGACTTTACCTAATTGAGCGAGAGCTTTTGCTAGTGGTATGGCTGTGTCCCAAGAAGGGTCTTTTGAATAATAGTTGCTAAGCAGTTTGCTTGCTTTCTCGTATTCCTTATCATGTAAAGCGATCTCTCCTTCAAATAGCTCGAACATGGGGGAGCTATTACCTTGGGCTTTCATTTTATCAATTTTTTGCTTGGCTTTGCGAATATCACCCGCTCGAATCAGTGCTCGTATATTGAGCACGGTCAGGCGCGGATCTTGCGGAATCGCTGTTTCAGCATTGCTAGCAACCTCAGCCGCTTCTGCTTGAAATCCATACTGATTAAGCAAATTAATCAACTTATTCCAACTAAGGGTATTTCTTGGAAAGGAGCTAACCAACGTTTGAAAGGTTGCTTTTGCATTTTTAAAATCATCCATCTCGATATACGTTTGACCAAGTTCGGATAAAACAAAAAAGTCATTCTTGGCTTCGATGTCTTTTAATATGTCCAACGCTTTTCGATACTCACCTTGGTAGTTGTAAATCGTTGCTAACCCTACTTTAAGTTCTTGGCCATCGTTTTTATCGTCAGCTGCTTGATTATCCAATAATGACTTCAATAAAGATTCAACAGACGTCAGGTCATCTTGTTGTATGGCTAGATTAATGAGGGTGAGAACCAGTTGAAATTTGCCTTCGGCATTGTTTGACGATTTTAATAACGTTTCAGCTAACGTACGCGCTTCGTCAAAGCGCTTTTCACGGGCATTCATTAACATCAAAAAACGCATTGCAGGGTAGTTATCAGGCGCTAATTCAAGTGCTTGGTCTAGCTTTATACGTGCATTAGTATCATCATTTAGTTGTTGCAGTAAATAGGATTCAAGCACTAAGCCGTCTACTTGATTTACTTGCTGCCAGCGCAGGGCAACAGCTAACGCTTTTTTAGGTTCTTTTGCTTGCATATGTGCCTGAGCAAGTAAGTTCCAGGCGTCATTTAATGTTTTGTCTAATGCAATCGCTGACTCTAAACTCTCTATCCCGGATTGGTCACCAGAAGATAATTTGACCAAGCCTTCGCGCAATAGTGTTACTGCGTTGTCAGGAGCACCTTCCTTTGCTTGGCCAAATAGGTTTTTGGATTCTTCAAGATCTCCCTCTCGAAATTTAATCATCGCTGCACTTTCCAGCAACGCCGATTTCTGCGCATCTTGACCTGAAAGACCTCCGAGTAGCTCAGCTAAATTACTCGTTTCACCCAATCTAATCTTAACATCGGCTAATAAGCGATTAGCCATATGGTCGCTGGGGATATTTCTGGAGGCTTTTGATAAATACTTATAGGCACTTTCAGTGCGTTCAATTTTGTATGCGCTAATACCTGCAAGCAAGTTACTTTGGGTGGTATCTATGCCATTTTGTATTGCGAATTCAGCAGCATCGAATGCTTTTTTGTATTCCTCGTCGTTAATATTTACTTGAGACATCAGCAAATTGGCGTAGGCACTGTTAGCGTTTACTTTCAAAAGGCCATTAATAAGCGTTTTAGCCTTTTCCAGATTGCCGGCCTTGATCAATATTTCTGCCAGCTGAAATTGAATAACATAGTATTCAGGTGACGAGTTTACGACTTGTTCTAAAGCGCTAATAGCTGATTCGTACTCCTTTAATTGCGCTTTGATTAAGCCTGTAACTATCAGCTTCTCGATATTGTTGCGCGTTAAATCCTGAAAACTAGACAAAAGTTCGTTGGCTTGAGGGAAATTACCTTGAGAAAAATCATAATAGACTTGTGCTAATGTCTTATCGTCACCGATTAATGTTGAAAAATCAGTGTTAATAACTTCATTATTTGATGCATTTTTCAAAATAGCTAGAAAAGTGAATAAATCTACCGTGCTTTGTATTTCGGCATCATCACTAGTGAAATCTTGTGTTAATCGAATAAGGCGGTCGAAGTCATTTTGATAATAAATTGCTTTGACTAGAGCGGGATAAATAAAATCAGTGGCTTCGCCTAATTCCAATGCTTTGCGAAGCTCTTTTTCAGATTCATCGAAGAAACCGGCCTCAAGGTAATAGTGGCCTAAGTTTGCCCGAGCATCTTTATTTTGCGGGGCTAACGCAATCGCATTTTTTAAGTCGAGAATAGCAGCTGAAGTATCATTGTTTTGGTACTGGGCCTTGGCCGCAGCGATATATTCTTCCGCCGACTTACTATCGCATCCAGTCAGTGCTAGCGCTGATAAAACGATAAAAGATGAAAGTGATTTGATGCGCATACTAACTCCGTTAGTTTAATATAAAATACGTGTGCTGCTTGGTCAGCTTGCACTGGTGAAACAATTCTATCATTACTTTATGGTATAACCCCTAAGTGAGCAATGGCCTTTCGTTAAGTCACAACACTAAGTTATGTTGACTCAAGGGTTATAGCGACTGGGCGACAATATACCATTTGGATCAATAGCATTTTTCAATAAAGACGTTGTCTTCCAAAAAATGCTGTCGGTAGGTAATGAAGCCTGCTGCGTTGTATTTAACCGATAAGGTACAAAACCTTTTTTACATCCTTCACTAAATAGCTCTTTTAAACATAAGTGCGCCGCATTTACTGCTTCTGGGTTATCAAGATCAAATACTAACGGTACCGTAGAGTCGATACAGTCGTGCCTAAGGTTAGTAAAGGTGATTAATGGCTCAATACCGTATTTAGGGGTTGTCTCGCGTATAAAGTTAACAAAATCGGTTAGTACTTCAGGGGCCATCCTGATAAGCGGCGCGTACCAGAGTAAACCGCACTTATCTATGTCTGGCAGCAGCGTGTTTTTTTTGTCAGCTTTTACTCTAGGATTACGCCAATAAGCAAGGGGCAACGCCACTTGATTAGGTTTACCCAACATAATCTCGGTCCCTTCATCTAACGTATTCAGCTGCGAGCGAATATTTTCAAGGGCATTAAAAGAGGGGAGCGGTAAAGCGAGTACGAATTTTGCGATATGAATAAGCCAACTATTTGAAAAGTTTACTTGGCCGACTTTTTTAGCTCGCCGCTTGAATAGCTTTTGAGTAGCAGATACCACGTCTTTCGAACCGTATATTGTGCCAACAATCATCCATTGAGGTAAACGGTTTTCTGACGCAATGGATTCTACTTGTTCCTCGCTCATGGTTTGGTGTACGTCTTGCCCATTCGGGTTTGATGCAACCATGGATACTAGCCGGCGACGATCCATTAAATTAATTGAACCTACTATACCTTCACAATCAAGCAGCGTCTGTTCGATTAACGCCACTGCATTTGAAAATTTATCGGCATCAAAGACTTGTAAGTAAAAAGCACTAAAGTGCTCAGGCCTTGGTGCTAAGCGAATCGTCATTTCAGTGACTATGCCAAAGTTACTCTGGGTAAACAGGCCATCAATATAGGGACCCAATCCCCACTTAAAGCTCTTGTCTATAAAGTCTAATCCCGAGCCGTCTAAGTTGGACACTGCAGATTCAAATTTTTCACTACACAATTCCGGGTGCGGCAAATAGGCTTTTAGAGCATTTACTGCCGCGAAATGATCGGTTCGTGGCGTTATACCGTAACCCCGTTCCAGCGCATTACTTAGTACACTACATTGTGGGCCAGCACCGGTTACGGGTACCATAAACGGCCAGTTATTCTGCTGTAAATAATCAAATAAATCTTGTTGTGTGACACCAGGTTGAAGGGTAATTAAACCGGCTTTTTTATTGGTTGGCACAATAGATTTCATTTTGCCTAAATCAACGACCACTCTGGGGCCGTCAAGAGGCGTATTTTGAACCGAACCATACCCCCAGTTATTTCCCGTGCTGATAGGGTAAAGGTAAAGTATATGTTCGTTTGCTAAGTGTAACAATTTGGGAATAGCAGTCTCGTTCGTAACTACAACTGCAAAATCAATGGCGATATCTTTCGAAAAAGTTGTTTTACCATAACGCTCAGTTGCATCTTCCTTTTCCAAAAGCACTGCTTCAGTATCTAATAAAGCCCCGCTGATCAAATCCAATAAATCCATTGCTATTCCAATTCCAATTATGTACGCGATAAAAGAAGTCTACTATACAAATTGGGCACAGCGAGAGTAAATGGAATATTAGTTATTAAATTGACAGGCAAATAATTGGACGGAAAATATGTAGCATACCAGCACACTGTATAGAGAAAGGTAATTAGACAAGATACGAAGAGCTAGAATTTAAGGCATAAAAAAAGCCGGCAAGCCGGCTTTTCTCTAATAAAGTAATTAAACCTTATTTTTTAAATTTTCTACCAAGACCTAAACCTAAAAGACCAAGACCTAAGAAAGCTAAGCTTCCTGGTGCAGGCACGCGTTGAGTCAAACCAACAACGATATTATCAAACTCACCAGCGATACCCGAAGATACAACGCGGAAGTTGTCAAAAGATTCTGCAAAAGTAAAATCAATGTTTACATAGGTATTAGATGCAGGTGATGTTTGGTTACCTGAGGTACCGTTAAATTCTGCTAATAATTCCGGACCAGTTATCTCAGCTACCATAGTGGTGCCATCGAAAAATTGGAAGCTGTTGTAAGTATCAACTGAACCCCAGTAAAAACCAAGATAATCGATAGTTGAACCCGCAAGGCTAGCATCGATATCGCCGATGTTAGTCAAGAAAGTTGAGTAATCAATATCAACAAAGCTGTCTGTTCCAATAGTTTCAGGCGTTGTGTATGCATAACAAGTGCTATCACCAGCTGGAGCTGCAGCTACATTAGGAACTGAATCGTTACGAACACCAACTACACCTAGTGCGCTTGGCGTGATGCCTAAGGGAGAGTTAACTTGGCAACCAGTTGAAGAACCTGCAATATTATACTGCGTGTCGCCACCAGCACCTATTGGGTAAGCAGTTGCTGCATCAAAAGTTTCAACAAAGTAACCGTTCGAAACAGTAGCTGCAGTAATTTGGTTGCTTGCATCAATACGGCTGCTAGTTACGCCAGAACCGTCCGTAGCTATTTGGCCACCGAAAGTGATAGATGCTGCACTTGCTTGGCTTGCTGCGCCGAATGCTAATAAAGCGGCAAGAGTTACTAATTTTGTTTTCTTAACTAAATTTGACATGTGATATTCCTTAAATGAGACCAGAGATACTGCTACTAATGATAAAGCATTAGTTGTGCCAAGTTTAAAAACTCAATTAATATCAATAGTATATGTATTTTATCGATTTTAATTATCAGGAAATGTAAATTTTACTGACAACGGAGATTGTCCTCATCGTTACACATTAAAATGTAGCTGTGGTATTTGATTATTAGGTTACGACTACGTTAAATATCATCAACGAATGGGGTAGTTTAATTTCCGCAACACTATGGTGTATGGGGGATGGAACGACACTCGCCGAAAAAAATAGGGGTGTAAAATTTTTTGACATTCTGCACGACCTTAACAATAGGCCGTGCATGTAGATTAATTGAATTGTGTATTAACTTTCTTTTCGATGTTTTTAAGCATGCGCTTGAATCCAGGTGTCAGCCCACTCATTAGCAAGTGACGGCTAATATAATAGGGTGCGCGTTTGCCGTGATATTCAACCACTGGGCCTACTTGCTGGAATGGAATACCTACGAATCTCAAGCTGCGTGCCAATCTAGGCTCCATCATAACAAAACAATGCTTTATATCGTGCTTACGCGATGTTGATGCTGCACATAAGTACAACCCGACAGCAATAAATGGAAAGCAACGAAGCTCTCTTTCCGAATAGACGTGTTCGTTGATGGCACCTGTCGCTGACCCTTTGAATTTATCCGTCGCACGTTTACGAAATTGGGCGGGCACCGCTAATCTTGATATTTCACATATTTCGCTACGCGGAAAATCACTGGGATGTACGGCGTCCTCAGCAATTGAACTAATACAATATTTTTCTATAGGCAGTAATTGTTCTTCGCTGTTGGAGCGCACGATCCTAACGGTACCTGCATATTCGCCAGTGGGGATATGTTTAATTAAACAATGGGTAGAGTGGCTATCGAAAAGGTCGGTTTCCATTTCATCAGAGCGGACATCTTCAAATTTTAACTCTTCGCAATATACTTTATGTCTTATTTTATAACATTCGCTTCTTAGGTCATCTGTCAAGGCGACAACCGGGCTAAGGTATTCAGCGAAATGTTTAGAAATTTGGTTCGCTTTTTGACTGACGACCACATTCATTAATTTTTTTATAACTGGCCCAATAAAAGGCATTTCAGCGTATTTTCGAAGTTGTTTCATAGGCTTGGGTCTTTAAAACGGTTTTCCACATCTAGTTCCTTAGTTGTATATCGGTATAAAGCCGCATTCGTTTAGGCACAAATTCAAAAGCAGTGTTAAACCCAATGTTGTACAACTCTTCTTTTTGTAACGTCGTAATATTAAAATCAACCGGTGAAAGTTTGCCCGTATTGATAATGATCGTATTACGCCAATACTCTGCGTGTACGTACTCTCGAGACATTGCAGTCATGAAGGTCCTGATAAGCATCATCACATATTGGCGTAATGGCAGCCAACTTTTTTTAAAATTTGGATCCGTTACATGGTCACTTTTCAGTTTAAAGCACATTACGGGTGAGCCGTCACCCGCCCAGTCTTGATATAATGCGTCTTCTGATAAAATTGCGCCGTCAACGAGCACATGTTCTTTATAGCTTTGAAAGCTAAAAAATAACGGAATGGACATAGAGAATCTGACTGCTTTGGATATTTTTAGGTCCGGGCTGGTTTTGCGACTGAATACTACAGGGCCTCCGCCGTTTACATCCGTCGCTAATATATGCAGATCTTTGTCAATTTCAGCGAAGGTTAACCCTTTGAGTTGTTTGTCCATCCAGGCTTCAAATTGATCTCCTGAACTTAATCCACCTTGGCGTAATAATCTAAAAAGGGAGAACCCTTTGAATTTTTTAAAGTCGGTATCCATTGCTAGGCGCTTGATTTCAGGCAGTGGCACACCGCAGCAAAACAATGCCGCCACAATTGAGCCTCCTGATACTCCGACCATATGTTGAAAGTGGATATCGAGTTGTTGTAATGCGTCAAACACACCAATATGGACGGTTAAACGTGTTCCTCCTCCCGAAAAAATGGGCACTATTGAATTCATGTTTCGTTCCTTGATCATCCTTTGCCGAACTTTAAATACTTATGGGATAGTAACCTAATATCCCGTTTGTAATCGGGTAGGATAACTCTTTTATCATTTTAAATATCGTTGGTAAATTAGACCTAAGTACTCGTGAATTGCTCTTTCACTACGATATAGGCTTAGGCCGTTTGGTAGACCCAAAACAAAGGATACGTTTTTGCGACTAAGGTGCTCCACTGGAATAGGAAGCACTGATATTTTATGAAGTCTAAAGTACTCAACCGCTCGTGGTAGGTGGCTGGCGGAGGATACCAGAGCAATATATTTATTTAGTAAATGTGGCGCTAAAGCATCAACTTCTGATTCAGTGTCATGTCCCTGAGGAAAGATATGTATATCTTTCGCTTTTACGCCTAACGTGATCAGAAACTCTTTATTGTACTGGGCTTGAGATTTTGCATCTAAGTGGTTAATGATCCCTGCAGCTAAATATATTGGCAGTGGTTTTTTCTTATACATCAGAGCGGCATGCAAATTACGCTGTAGGCTACATTGCGGCCACTTACTAACAAAAGGCAGTGCATCATCGTCAAAATGATTACATGCCAATACCACGATCCCATCGGCTTTTTGCCATAAAGGGGAAGATAATGTAATGGTGGGATATTGATCTTCTAAAGGCTTGATTAACATCACACTTGGATAAATTAAGCTACAAAATCCTAACCACAATAGGGGAATGTAAGAAAGCCATTTAAAAACACGAGACCTTTGAATAGGTAAGCGTGAAAAAAGCTGTAAAATTGCATAAAACAAAGGCCCGTGAACAAGGGGGGAACTTAGGCTGTTTGCCAATGATTGCAGCATCTATTATCTCTTAGATTTTATAGAAATCTTTATACCAATTTACAAAGTTGCTTATGCCTTCTTTGAGTTGAGTTTTCGGTTTATAACCCACATCATCAATAAGCGCTTGAACGTTAGCATAAGTATCAGGCACATCTCCAGGTTGCATCGGAAGCATTTCTTTCTCTGCTGTTTTACCCAAAGCACTTTCTAAGGTTGTAATAAAATCGAGTAAATTGACCGGAGTCTGTGCCCCTATATTATACACACGCCAAGGTGCTTTGCTGGTGCTTGGGTCAGGTTTTTTACCATTCCACTGTTTGTTGCCTGAGGCTGTATTATCTAAAGTGGCTATAACACCACTGACGATGTCATCGATATAGGTGAAATCACGTCTGTGATTACCAAAGTTATATACCTTAATTGGGTCGCCTTCTAATATGGCCTTGGTAAATTTAAACAAAGCCATATCAGGTCTGCCCCATGGACCATAAACGGTGAAGAAACGTAAGCCGGTAGTGGGTAAGTCATAAAGATGACTATAGGTATGGGCCATTAATTCATTGGCTTTTTTGCTTGCGGCGTAAAGTGACACAGGATGATCGACGTTGTCAGATACGGAAAACGGCATGGATTCATTTGCACCATAAACCGAGCTTGAAGACGCATATACTAAGTGTTTGACTGCATTGTGACGACAGCCTTCCAGTATATTGGTAAAGCCAACAATGTTGCTGTCTATATACGCATGTGGATTTTCAATGGAGTAACGCACACCTGCTTGGGCAGCTAAATGCACCACCTTATCAAACTTGTGTTCTGCAAAAAGCGCTTCCATTTCTGGACGAAGCGCAATGTCTAATTTTATGAAGCGAAAATTCTCTGCATTTGGATGACGTTCAAGCTCAGCTAAGCGGCCCAACTTTAAGTTTACATCGTAATAATCGTTAATATTATCGATACCTACGACTTCATCTCCGCGGGATAACAGCACCTGACAAACATGAAAACCGATAAAACCAGCAGCGCCCGTGACTAATATTTTCATTTCATTAATCCTAATATTTTGTGTATAACCCTAAGGCGTTAATCACGTTATGCTATTATCGTGACAATGGAACTTTCCCCACTTTAGCCTTACGAAAAATAATAAGTAGTTCATTATGATAACGAAAAACCGTGTATATAAAATCATTTGTGTTGTTTTTTCTTTGTTAGTCTTTTTTACAACGGCTAATGCCACAGAAAAAACTAAATTAGTGAAAAAAATTAAGCCGTCGATTGTTGGAGTCGGTCTTTATGACGCGATGTCATCGAGCACCCATCAACTTCGCGGAAGTGGCTTCGTTTTTGGTGATGGCACACTTATCGCTACAAATTATCATGTGGTATCTGAGGCACTTGACCCACAAGTTGTTCAATATCACATTGTATTCTCTGGTACCGGACGGCAACCTAAAATACATAAAGCTGAAATCGTTGCAAAAGATCCTGTGCATGATTTAGCCATACTTAAAATCCAAGATAAATTGCAACCTATGACCTTGGACTCGGATGAATATGCAGATGATGGCCAAGATATCTTAATGACGGGGTTTCCCATTGGGTCGATTTTGGGGTTGTATCCGGCAACCCACAAGGGAATGATCGCGGCTTTGACCCCTGACGTCATCCCAAGTGTTAATTCTAGTCAGTTGACCATGACTATGCGAAACCGCTTAGAAAAGCCCTTTATGATTTATCAATTAGATATGACTGCTTATCCAGGAAATAGCGGCAGTGCGCTCTATGATGCACAGTCAGGGAAGGTTATTGGCATACTCAATAAGGTATTTATAAAAGAAACCAAAGAGGCGGTTTTAGCGAAACCAAGTGGTATCAGTTATGCAATACCGGTTAAATATTTAAGAGCATTGGGCAAAAAAAAGGGATTTACACTGGACTGAAACTGATCGTTCAATCTTAATATATTCAATAAAAAGTTGAATTGATCTTTTCTTGGAAAGCGCTATTACACTCAAATTGGACAGCCATATTGCATAAAACATTACGTAAAGTGTTTGATGCTTTGTGTGTTAAAACCCCATCATGAAGGTGTTGATGGGTCTTTTCATGGAAAAATGCACGGAGCGAATTTTTATTCTGTGCAGTGTTTTTAAGCTTAATGGAAGCGTATTGAGAGTGACAGAAGGTAAAGGCGTAAATAGACTTGATAGCGCCTCTGCTGACACGCCACCAAGCTTATAATTTACCGAAAAGTTGTTAGCTATTAAGCTTTTGCTTCATCTCTCTACGTTTGGCATGTAATACCGGTTCTGTATATCCATTAGGCTGAGCTGTGCCTTTCAATATAAGCTCTTGAGCCGCCTGAAATGCAATCGACTTAACCGGATCAGGCATCATGGCAATATATTCAGCATCCGCATTGTTTTGCTCATCAACTAATTTTGCCATACGCAACATGGAATCATTGATTTGGCTTTCGTCTATCAAACCGTGCAGCAGCCAATTAGCGATATGCTGGCTGGAAATTCTTAAGGTCGCTCTGTCTTCCATTAGCCCAACATTATGAATATCAGGTACTTTAGAGCAGCCAATACCTTGGTGCACCCATCGGACAACATAACCCAAAATTCCTTGCACGTTATTATCAAGTTCACGTTGAATATCCTGCTCACTTAGTACCGCTCGGTTTTTTAGAAGCGGAACGGTAAGAATATCGTCTAGACCGTCAAAAGGCGTTTCAGCAATCGCGTTGCGTAAATTAAACACATCTATCTGGTGGTAATGTAGCGCGTGTAGCGTTGCAGCTGTAGGGGAGGGGACCCAAGCCGTGTTAGCCCCAGATTGCGGATGTGCTGTTTTACTTTGCATCATATCTGCCATGTTATCAGGGGTTGGCCACATACCTTTGCCGATTTGGGCTTTGCCAGACATCCCAGCATCTATGCCGATTTTGACATTAGCCAACTCATAAGCGGTCAACCAAGGCTGTTGCTTGATTTCAGCTTTAAGCGCAAAAGGCCCTAAATGCATTGAGGTATGAATTTCGTCACCTGTTCTATCTAAGAAGCCGGTGTTAATAAATACAGCGCGGGCTTTGGCTGCGTTGATGCAAGCTTTTAAGTTCACACTTGTACGGCGTTCTTCATCCATAATACCCATTTTCAAGGTATTTCGCGGTAGGGCTAATGCATCTTCTACTCGACTAAATAAGGTGTCTGCATATGCGACCTCCTCTGAGCCATGCATTTTAGGCTTCACAATATAAATGCTGCCATTCTTGCTATTTTTATACTTACCGTTACCGAGTAAATCATGTTTGGCTATTAGGCTTGTGATCACTGCGTCCATGATCCCTTCATAAATAGGTTTTCCATCAAACAGTATGGCGTCGTTCGTCATTAAGTGACCCACATTACGCACGAACATCATGCTGCGACCGCTTAATGAAAAAGATTTACCTTCAGTTGATATATAAGACCTATCACCGTTAAGGCGCCTGACTGAAGCGCTCCCCGATTTTTGCATACTGACTTCGAGGTTGCCCGTAATTAGCCCAAGCCAATTTTGATAAACCAAAGTCTTATCTTGCGCATCAACGGCTGTTACCGAGTCTTCACAATCCATTATGGTGGTTAGTGCCGATTCAAGCAGGATGTCTTTCATTCCCGATAAGTCTTGCTGGCCTATTTGATGTTCGCGATCAAACTGAAGCTCTACATGCAGTCCGTGGTGTTGTAACAAAACGGCCTTAGGTGCACTAATATCACCACGGTAACCCAGTAAGTGTGATGGCTGAGACAACGTTGTTGTACTGCCATCATTAAGGGTTATAACTAATTGCCCTGATGTGATGTCATAACCGCGGCTATTTTGATGCGAACCTTTGGTGAGCGGGGCGATTACATCTAGCCATTTTCTGGCATATTCAATCACGCGCTGGCCACGTATGGGATTGTATTCTTTGGTGCGCGTAGCGCCATTATCTTCAGGTATAACATCCGTGCCATATGCTGCGTCATATAGGCTGCCCCATCGAGCATTAGCCGCATTCAGGGCAAAGCGAGCATTATTGATAGGTACCACGAGTTGGGCACCTGCCATTGTGGCAACTTCAGCGTCTACTTTTTCTGTTGTGATGGTGAAGTCTGTTGGAGGTGTTTCTAGGTAACCAATCTCTCGCAAAAAACCTTTATATTCATCGGGCAATAGAGATGATCTAGACTGGCAATATTCATCAATCTTTTGCTGCAATGTGTCACGTTTAGCCAATAGAGCCTGATTGACCGGGGTTAGCTCAGCCAGAATATCACTAAATTTAGCCCAAAAAACCGATGACGTTACTTCGCTGCCTGGTAGCGCCTGCTCTTCGATAAAGGTATCAAGCTGCTTGGCAACTTGAAGTTGTCCTCGTTGAATATAATCTTGCATATTTTACTCCGCTAGTTAGGCAATACCCCAAGTCTACGGAGGAAACCTTAGTTTGTTTAATTTATGGTTTCTATCCTAGCTATTCATCCTGTGAATAGCTATTGGGCGGACAATGCATCACCTACCTCAGTGATCAACCTGCGCAGCCAAATATGACCAGCGTCATGATGCAAAAGAGCGCTCCATGCCATTTTTAAACCGATAGGGGGGATATCAAATGGTGGGTCGAGAATAACAATATTTGGATCATTTTCATAAAGCGCCGCCGCTTTACTGGGTAGGGTCGCAACGAGGTTTTTAATTTTAGCCAGTTGCAAGGCAACGTGGTAATGACGGGTAAACACACGAATATCGCGCTTTTGACCAATTTTAGTCAGCTCAGCATCGACCCAACCGAGTTTTTGTACTTCATTAGGATCAATACCAACCCCTACACCAAATCCGGTTTTACTCACCCAAATATGCTTACTGTCGATATAGTTTTGCAGTGTGAAGTCGTTAACGATTGGGTTATTGCTGCTCACTACGCAGGCAAATCTGTCGTACCACACCACCTTTTGATGGAACGACAGAGGCAATTCTTCAAAGCGATTAATGGCCATATCGACTCTGCCTTGTTCAACATCATGGAACGTCACGTCACTTGGCGTGATCATATCAAGTGTAATATTTGGGGCGGCATTGGCCAGTTGACGAATAACTTCTAGTAGTAACGTAGACTCAGCATAATCACTGGCCATTATTCTAAACGTGCGTTTACTGGTTTCGGGAACGAAATCTGTCTCAGGTTGAATCGATGCTTCAAGCTTGGATAACACATCGCGTATGACCGGTTGCAGTTCTAAGGCACGCTTGGTTGGCGTCATACCTTCACTGGTGCGCACTAGAAGCGGGTCTTTAAATAAATCCCTTAGTCGTTTTAGACCGTTACTCATTGCGGGTTGCGTAATGCTCAGTTGATTTGCTGCACGGGTTACGCTGCCTTCACGAAGAAGAACATCCAGATAAACCAATAAATTCAGATCGACTTTAGCAATATTCATAATATTAATACACGTTTTGTTTTTTATTGAATAACTCGATTGTACTCAGATGGGCAAAAGATGCTAGCAAGAATGCAATAAATTTTAAGTGGCTGTATTTAATCGATAATTAATATATAAACTTAGTTACTTCAAGCGATTCAATATTATTTTTTATATATAAATGAAATATTCAAGGCAACTTCATTCTGTAAGTGAATGGTGATTTACAGGCAAAAAAATAGCAGGTTTCCCTGCTATTTTTAGATGTTATTAAAAATTAGACGTTAAACGGCAACGTCAAACTGATTCATGGTGTTGTCTTTACCCGATGCTTTCAATGCCTGGTCACCTGAGAAATACTCTTTGTGATCATCACCTAGGTTAGAGCCTGCCATTGCTTGGTGTTTAACACATGCTAAGCCTTCACGTAATTCTTTACGTTGAACACCTTTAACATACGCTAACATGCCTTCTTCACCGAAATAGCCTTTCGCAAGATTGTCAGTTGACAATGCAGCAGTGTGATAAGTCGGCAATGTAATCAAGTGATGGAATATACCCGCTTCACGAGCTGAATCAGCTTGGAAAGTACGTACTTTTTCATCTGCTTCAAGTGCCAGTTCAGATGTGTCATAACGAACTGACATAAGCTCCTCACGGTTATAATCAGATACATCTTTGCCACCTTCAACCCATGCATCAAACACCTGTTGACGGAAGTTAAGGGTCCAGTTAAATGATGGTGAGTTGTTATACACAAGTTTCGCATCAGGTACTTCTTTGCGGATGGCATTCACCATATCACCGATTTGTTGAACATGCGGTTTTTCAGTCTCAATCCACAATAAATCAGCACCGTTTTGTAGCGAGGTTATGCAATCTAGCACTACACGGTCGAAACCTGTGTCGGCTTTAAACTTATATAAACCGTTTGGTAAACGAACCGGTTTTACCAGTTCTCCATTAAGTTTAAGTACTGAGTCACCGTCTTTTAAATCATTAACAGAATTAACCGGTGTAGTTTCTAAAAACGCATTGTATTGAGCGGCCAAGTCATTTGGTGATTGAGATACAGGGATTTTCTGTGTTAGGCCTGCGCCCAAGGAATCTGTACGCGCAACTATGACACCATCATCTACACCCAGCTCAAGAAACGCGTAACGTACAGCATTAATCTTACATAAAAAATCTTCATGTGGAACGGTTACTTTACCGTCTTGGTGACCACATTGTTTTGCGTCTGACACTTGGTTTTCGATTTGGATACAACATGCACCAGCTTCAATCATTTTCTTAGCAAGTAGGTAAGTTGCTTCCTCATTACCAAAACCTGCATCGATATCGGCAATAATAGGCACTACATGGGTTTGGTAGTTATCTATTTTATCTTGGATTTCTTGTGTGCTTTCACCCGCTTCCTTCGCTTTATCAAGCGCACTGAATAATTCACCTAGTTCTTTTGCATCTGCCTGACGTAAAAAAGTATATAGCTCTTCAATTAGTGCAGGAACAGATGTTTTTTCGTGCATAGACTGGTCTGGAAGAGGCCCAAACTCAGAACGTAATGCCGCTACCATCCAGCCTGACAAGTACAAATAGCTCTTATCGGTTGTACCATGGTGTTTTTTAATGGCTAACATTTTTTGTTGACCAATGAATCCATGCCAGCAGCCCAAAGATTGAGTATACGAACTTGAGTCTTTATCATAGTCCGCCATGTCTTTGCGCATAATACCTGCGGTATATTTCGCGATATCTAGACCCGTTTTGAAACGATTCTGTGCCTTCATACGTGCAACGTATTCCGGGTTTATTGCGTTCCAAGTTTGGCTATTGTCAGCCGTTAATGTTTGAGCGGCTTGAATGTCATTTGTATAATTAGACATGACGGTGTTCCTTATGTTTGTAGGGTAAAGTTTGATTAGCATGTGTATTGTTGCGCTTGCTAACCGATGAATGAATCCTACTGGGAGAATCGTAATAACGAAAGGAAATGCTATTTATACTTGGTATTCATGCTGTGAATAAATGTTGGTGTGTTTTATTCATTTCTAAATATAGGGCGCTAAGCGGGTTTTAAGCCAGTGTTCGGCGTCATATTTGCACAAGGTCTGTTATCAAGGGAAAAAAATTAACTGCATCTTGTTCTGCTTAAGTGATGCATTGTGCCATTTAGTGCTTCGCTATCTAAGTATGATTAATTATTTATGTCGTTCGCTCACATATTTTGCTACATATTACCCTTTCAAATTTACAAAATTTCCACCACATCACTACTTCTTGTCATAAAACCCTGCGTATAATCGATTGTTTGAATATAAAGCAAAGTATGGGATCAAAATGAAGTTTGTGAGTACTGTATTGTTATCAACCATTTGTTTGGGGGCAATAGCGCAAGAACCTAAAAATGTCATCATGGTCGTTGGTGATGGTATGGGGCCAGCTTATACCACCGCCTATCGTTATTTTTCGGATGACCGCAATACCCCTGAAGTAGAACGGACTGTTTTCGATCGATTGCTGGTTGGAATGGCAAGTACCTATCCAGCTCCCGTATCAGGATACGTGACTGACTCCGCTGCGGGCGCCACAGCATTGTCGACGGGCACCAAAACCTACAACGGCGCTATTGCAGTCGATGTTGATAAAGAGCCAGTGAAGACTGTACTCGAATGGGCAAAAGAACATGGCATGAAAACGGGTGTAGCCGTAACTTCGCAAATTAATCACGCCACGCCTGCTGGTTATTCAGCTCACAACGAAAGCAGAAAAAACTATAACGAAATTGCCGATAGCTACTTTGATCGCAAAGTGGCTAATGACTTTGTCCTCGATGTTATGTTGGGGGGAGGCTGGCGTTATTTTAAACGAGACGATCGTAACATCATTGAGGAATTTACCGCTGCGGGTTACGAGTACGTCGATAATATCGCTGCATTAAAAGATACCGATGAAACAAAACCATTATTGGGGTTATTTGCTGACCAAGGTCTGAACTGGGCTCTGGATATGCCAGACAAGCAACGTTTGCGCACACTAACGGAATCCGCGGTTAAACATTTAGAGAATGACAAAGGCTTTTTCTTGTTAGTTGAAGCTAGTCAGGTTGATTGGGCTGGTCACTCCAATGATGTGGGAGCGGCCATGGGCGAAATGCAAGATTTAGCTAGCACCATGACATGGCTAGAACAATACGTTGACGCTCATCCTGACACTTTAGTTGTGTTAACCGCAGATCACAGCACTGGCGGCTTTACGATCGGAGCGAATACAATCTATAAATGGGAGCCTCAATGGGTGCAAAACCTTAAAGTATCGCCATTTTCTATTGCTAAACAGTTGATGAAAGCTAAGGATAAGGCACCCTTAGCCAGTGATTTATTAGGCTTTACATTAACGAGTGAAGAAAAGTCGATAATTGAAGCGATTGATACCAAAGATGAAGACGTTGCTTATCAAACCGTGAAAACTTTACTCGATCTACGCACTAATACAGGTTGGACAACAGGTGGCCATACCGGTGTTGATGTACCAGTATTTGCTAAAGGACCTGGCAGCGATAAATTCCGCGGCTCAATTAATAATACCCAAGTTGCAGACCATATATTTACTCTGCTTGGGCGTGAATAGATATTGTTTCAGAATTGGTTTTAATTATCTGTGTACATTGTTAAATACAATGGACGGTTAATAGCTAGCAATAAAAAACGCTGACAGAAAACTCTGTCAGCGTTTTTTCTTTTAAGTAAGTATAGGCCAACGTAAGCTAACTAATTACTGTTGAGCAAGGAAGTTTTCTAATTCTTCCCCTGTTAATTTCTTGATTTGGGCAAATAAGTACCACAGTGCGCCCATCAGCATAATCATACTTGGAATAACAATCACCGGATAACTAAGGGCGGTCATGCGGCCTAATTCTTCAGTGTAAGCCGTGGTACCCGGGGGGCTAACCAAAATCACCTTGGCTAATACATAATTTAAAAATGAAGAGAGAAAAAACGAGCCCGCTACTATATAAGAACTGATCGCCATCTTAGCTTCAAATTCTTTGCTGGTGCCTTTGGCTTTAAGGGCTTGATTTAAATTTTCCCAGTTGACGATTTGCTCATTTAATACTAACACTTTCAACAGCGGTTTGGCGGTGCGCTGGGTGATGAGTACAGCAAGACCAATTACAGCAGGAATTGCCGCTTCTTTTATGGCGATATATTGTGCGGGAAGCTCTAACAGGCTTATTCCACCCGTTAATATAACGCTAACAATCCCCAGTATTGAAAACGCGTTTACCTTGCCAGATTCTTTTAGGTCCCACAGGCCATAACCAATAGGGAAAATCAATGCGGCGACAATGCTCCACGCAGGGCCTAGATATTCATCTGAGCTTAGATTGCTCATGATCACAACGGGAATTATTATATTAAATGCGAGGTTTCCGAAAAAACCATTTTGCTTTTTTGGGGCTTGGTTACTCATTTTGGCCTTGATTTGTTTGTAAACTGCGGCTTTGATTATAGGGGAGTTACCCCTTGTGCTCTAGCACAACCTTTGGTTAATCTTGCGTTACTTCATTGAACGCTTACAAGCGGACGTTTTTAGCCCACAGCCTCGCTGCGATAAGTCCAGAAATAAACCCAAACAAATGGCCTTCCCACGAAACGAATGTTCGAGCGGGCAATACACCAAATATTAAACCGCCATAAAAAAATGCCACTAACAACGATATGATAATCAGGCTGAATTTTCGGCTTAAAAAGCCAGCAAGCAACAGAAACCCGAAGTAACTGTAAATAACACTGCTCATGCCGATATGACTGGCTGAACGTCCAAACAGCCATACCAACAAGCCCGTTAATATTATGCAAAATAACGTGACGCCGAAAAAACGTTTATTACCGTATTGCAGCATCAAGAAGCTGAGCACACACAAGGGTACGATATTCGATAAATAGTGGCTGAAACTGCCATGTAAAAACGGCCCTATCAATACCCCAATGAGCCCAGGTACATAACGAGGGATATTCCCAAATTGGTTTAATACGCGACCGGTTAATAGATTAATGACTTCTATTACGGTAACCACAATAAAAATACAGCTGACGATTTTAAGCTGTTGGCTTAACCGAGAAGATGGAGGTGAAAAAATGGTTTTGCTATTCATAAATCTGCGTTAGTAAAGTGAGATCACTATTTTGACCTAAACCAGAGGGAAATGAGATGTCAAATTGTCACAAAATAATATGCGGTAAATATCGAGACATATCTTGGGTAATAAGTGATGTGTCTTCACGAACTGAGATCCCTGCAGGTTGGTCATCAACTAACCAAGAACCAATTAACGTATGGTTATTAGCAAATTTAGGCAACGGTGCGTACGCTTGATAAATAAATCCTTCTTCACCATATGGCCCTTTAGCTTCGAGTATGGTTTTGCCATTTTCAATCACACTGATGTTTGCTCCTTCACGCGAAAATATCGGTTTCTTAACGAGCTTACTTTCCTTGGCTAAATGCAATTCATCTTCAAAATACGCTGCAAGTAAGTTTGGATGTTCTGGGAACATCTTCCATAGCATAGGCATCAATGCTTTATTTGATAGTATTGATTTCCATATGGGTTCAATCCAGTGAGTGCCTGAGGGGCCGATATGCTGAGAAAATTCTTCGCGCTGCATGAACTCCCAAGGGTACAGTTTGAATAAAGTCTCAATGATTTGGTCGTCGTGATCAGTAAACGCTCCGCTTTCACTTAATCCGATATCTTCCATATACACGAAATAGTCAGCAATGCCCGCTTCTCGCGCACAGTCTTGTAAATACTGAACCGTACCTCGGTCTTCATCTGTGTCTTTGCAGCATGCGAAATGCATAAAATCTAGCTGATAATGCTTCGCAATGTAACCTAAGCGAGCAACCAGCTTCTCTTGTAGCGAATTGAATTGGTCTGCACCTTTGTGTATCAAGCCCTTGTTGACCTGCTCTTCGAGCCATAACCATTGCCAGAAGCCGCTTTCGTATAACGAGGTGGGCGTATCAGCATTGTTTTCGTATAACTTGGCCGGGCCACTGCCGTCATAACTGAAATCTAACCGTGAATACAAACTTGGATCGCGGTTTTTCCACGAATCGGCAATGGGTTGCCAAAATGCTTGTGGGATCTGAAAACGTTCAAACAGGGCATCATCGTGAACAACGCGCTCTACCACAGCCAAACACATTTGATGGATATCTGCGGTAGGTTGCTCTATATCATTCTCTATTTGTGCCAAGGTAAATTGATAATACGCAGATTCATCCCAGTAGGGTTCACCATGCATGGTATGAAATTTAAAACCAAAATCAGCCGCTTTGCGCTGCCAATTTGGTCTTGGTTTGATTGGAATACGAAACATAAAAAGGGCTAACCGCCCCAACCACCAGACTTTCTAGTAGAACTGCCCCAGCTTGATTTGGCTCGAACGCTACTGCCGAAACCACCTCTGCTCATGGTTTTGGTCACGGCGGGTTTAGATTTGAATGCATTCTTACTGACGTCCATATTACGACGGCGGGTGTTTCCATAGTCACTGCCATCTGCGCCCATCCAGCGTTGGCGATAGGACGAATAAGGTGAAAATGAGGTAAACATCGGCTGTGTATTGTAGCCTCTTGGCGATAGTAAGTTACTGAGCATGTAACCGGCCATAAAGGGCATAAAAAATGAGCCGCTGTCGCTACGGGTATAATTACACTGATTTGCCCCGAATTCTTCTTCACAAATTTGTCTGGACGCGTATTTCGGTCCAGTACGCTGAGCTTCGTCAAGCGCGTCCTGATAGGCTGTTTTACACAATTCTGCTTGGCCAGGGTTTTGCTTAACACAGTCGTCAACCCCTGTATACACAGTGGCTTTTTCCGTTTCTTCACCGCATCCACTTAGCATAACGGCGGCAATACCTAGGGCTAAAGGCTTAACAGAAAAGCCTTTGCGCATCGATGCTAGGTTAATATTTGATGAGCGTTTACGCTGAGTCATATGCCCTCCTAGTAAGTCATGCAAGCGGCGTTTAATAAGCCAACTGCAATAGATATGGCTGCTAAAATTGTACCCGCTGATATTTCGTTATTAATAATGCGCTCGGCAATTTTCGGCATAAAGGTAAAGCGCAACAATAAGAATGCTATTACCTGAGCAAATATGGCTACTACGCCCCAAACGACAAAATCAACAAGAGAGGCTGAGTTCGCCACTGCGCTAGCAAGGGCTAACGCAAAACCAACTATTGCACCGCCAAAGCCAATCGCTGCAGCTAAGTTTTTTTCTTGCTTGACCAATTTCCACTCATCGTGCGGAGTGACAAAGGCGTAAACAATTTTGAATACAAACAGTAATACAATTGATACCGCAAAGTAGGCAGCAAAGTGACCCAAGCCAGCGATTGAATTTAGAATTGTTTCCATTTTATTTCCTCAGGTTTAATGCGTACTGTTAGCCATTAATACTAATGTCAGCTTGTTCAATATTAAAACCACTACTTATTACAAAGCAGCGATCAAGATTTTGTCCTACTAGTTTTTCTTCGCCGCTAACGAGCAGCGTTTCTACGTTGTTTTCATCAATTTCACGCTCATAAAGCATAACGAACTGGTCCGTCTCACTCGTGTCGCCGTCTTCTTCATAGGTTGTTTCTGTCATAGCCACTGCCGGTGATAATTCCCCAACGGCGTCCCAAACGCGTTGGTAAGTGTGACCTTCCAATGAATATTGTGCTTGAGATATTTGATTTTTAATCAATTCTTGCCACTGGGCATCCGAACCCACCGTTTTGGTTTCGTAGAAGTACCATAACTTAACGTCTGTTATATGGTTTTCGGTCATGCCGCCGTCCAGCACCACTTGCAAGAATGCATCATCATCAGTGTAGAAGCGTAAGATTTTACCGCCTGTATCCAAATCCACTTCGCCTACAGCCTGAATAATATGCGAACTGGCCGCTGAATCGATAATCAGGCTAGGTTCTACTAATTTTAGTTTCAGGGGATCTATTTGAAACGACCCACCTAAGTACAACCCCATAATTTCTGGCGCTTTGGGAGCAGCAGGGCTGTCTTTTTTACCAAATAATTTGCTAAACATGTTATTCCTCAGAAAAACGTTGCCATGCGATTTGTTTGATGCGTCCCTTGGCGATGTAAAATACCTTGTCTCCAGGGAACAGTTGTTCGTCTAAATCAGGGTTCACCCGAATGTTCAATCTATCATCACTTTTAGCTATGCCAATTAAGGTGGCATTATAACGGGCTTTAAGTTGATTAAATGCAGCTCGCACTTCGACTGGTTTTATATCTTGCGGCAGGGTGCTTGAATACTGGGCTTGACCCTCTGTTACGCTGAGTAAGTCATGGTGTAATACACTCGAGCCAGGATCAAATGCGGATTTTGCTAGCATTTCAATCGCTACGCTAGGGGTGCATTCTACATTCGGACAGTGGCGCCGCAGCAAATTAGCCAAGGTTTCATCCGTAAAATACGCGACCATTTGTGCATTTGGATTTCGTTGGCTGCAATACAGTGCCGTGGTCATAGTCAAGTCATCTTCGGGGTTGTCCATTAACACGACTTTGGCGTCTGCAATGCAGGCCCGGTCCATGTCTTTGTCATTACTGAAACTGTTGACTTTGACGAACTCAATTTTATCCGGCATGGGATTAATGATATCGGCACGTACGCACAATACAATTGTGGGTCGTTCATCGACGGCTTCACGTTCACGCAACAATAAATCTAATAATCTTAATGTGCGCTGCTCATTCCACCCAAGCACCAGAATGTGATTCGATACCGATAAACTTTGCAAACCTTTTACTCCTTTTAACCACTGAAACGATACCCATGATGCCACTCGGCCAATGACTAACGCGAAAAAACTCAATCCCACCGGAATGACATACAAAGAAACAATGTATTTGCCCGCCGATGTGGTGGGAGATAAATCCCCATAACCTACAGTTGAGGCAGTCACAACTAGCCAGTAGATAAAGTCAGTGGAGTTGGTTAATGCGTCTTCACCTGCCAGTGTCATCAAACACCAAGTTGAAATGGCATATATACTCAAAGAGAGCAGTAATGTGTACCAGCGCATTTCAGTAAAATACTGAGCCAGCATTTTACGTAATTTTAAAAACATGGCGTAAATTCAGGTTATTATTATTTTGGGATATTCTTTCATACCCAGGACCATTAGCCAATGTAAGACTCAAAGCAGAGCGAAGATGAACAAATAGCCAATCCGTTAAAACAAATTGGCTATCTGAGTAGAGCGTTATATTACTTACCTAAAATACGGCTAAGTTCATCGTCGGCTGATGTTTGACCGCCCTTAATGCCAGCTTGAGATAAGCGCTTTTCTAAATCATCACTTGACTCTTCAGTAGCTAATTCCTGTGCCGCTTGCAATTCTGCATCACGCAATGTTTGTTTATCTTGAATTCGTTGCAGCGACTCAGTGGCCGTTTTCATCTTACTGTTTGCACCTAAATGGCGAGATGAAACCGCAACTTGCGCTTTTTGCACAGATTCAGTGGCCTTTACCATGTCGACTTGCTGTTCTAAGCGACGCAAGTTACCTTTGGCTTGACCGATATTCGTCGCTAATTGCTTTTCCGATTGCTTAAATTGGTCAAGATATTTTTGCTCGCCTTCTTGCTCCGCTTTTAAGTCACTGACTTTTTGCGCGCAATCGAGTGCCAATTGGCGATCAGAATCAATCGCTTTACGAGCATGGGCTTCGTACTGTTCGATAGATGATTGCAAGCTAGTTACTTTTTGCTCAGCCAGTTTACACTTGGCTAAAATTTGCGTGCGAGCGTGGTCTGACTTGCGCAATTCATCTTTTGCTTCGCGGATCTCTTGCTCAAGGATACGAATGGCCTGGCTATCTACAACTGTTTGCGCGGCTTCGGTGGCACCACCTTTAACGGCGGTCACTAATTTTCTCCAAACTGACATACTGTCACTCCTCGATTAATGTAAATGTTCTGCATAAGCATCTAAAAATGCTTCTACATTTTGAAACAATGTCTGCACTTCGATCATTACGCTCTCAGGTTTAGATTGTGAGCTAAGTGAACCGAATGCTGTGTAATACTCATCGCCTGCGACATTTGAAATACCCACAGTGGTTAATGGGAAAATCATATGCGACTTTAAAATTTCTTCATTTAATGCATGTTTGTCTTTCACTTCACTTAGTGAAAACAATAACGACTCAACAAGTATTTGTTCTCCGCTAATGGCTAACCACGCGTCAACACCGTCGCTGTTGGCAATTAATAAACAATTTTCTTCACGGGTAACAACGAGATCTTGGTTGTCACTAAAAAGGGTCTCAAGTTGGTTAAGATCCCATGTCATGGTTACTCTCCTGTATGTCTAATGACCGTTTCTCAAATGCGTCACAAAATTAATTTGTGGTCGAAGGCGAAACACGGGCTTAGTGTAGTCAGTTGGAAAACAAATAGTCAAATATTATTTTCAACATTTGAAGTCTATTCGTTACTAATGTAAATTATACGTCACATTTGTGTCGGCGGAGCAATTATGCAAAATAACCTAGATGGTCAGACAGCAAAACAGAACAATAGTGCCTCAGCAGATTGGCGACAAGTGGTGCAGCGTCTAGTGAAAGCTGAAATGTCTAAGCGCGGCGTGAAGTATCAAGATCTTAGCGAACGGTTAGTGACGATTGGTGTGAATCAAAGCGCAGATAACCTGCGCAATAAAGTTAATAAGGGGATTTTGGGTGCTGATTTGTTGTTACAAATCATGTATGTGTTGAATATGCGTCGTATTGAGCGCGACGACATCGTGGATATGTTCAGCGACATGGGGCAAGATCTCGCGCAATAAAAGAATCTCTTTGGCTGGTACTAGCGACAATGTTTCACTAAACAGGCAAAAAAAAGCCCAACGCAATAATCGCCGGGCTAAAGAACAGTTAGGAGAAACGTCAATAATGTTTAAACTGTTAATGCTATTTTAGTTGCTTTAGGCAAAGTCACAAGGGAACTTGAGTATACCAAGGCCATTGCAGGTATTAATTATTATACGTAAAATAACGGGCTACGTTTCCCAGGATAATATATGAAAGTTTCCGAATTCCAGTTTGATTTACCTGAAGCCTTGATCGCACGTTACCCAACTAAGGAACGCACGGCCAGCCGCTTAATGCACTTGTCTGCCGACGGTCTTGAGCATCTACAATTTACTGACGTGATCGATTTAATCAATCCTGGTGATTTGCTGATATTCAACAACACCCGTGTTATCCCTGCGCGCCTGCTAGGGCAAAAGGCGTCGGGGGGGAAAGTTGAGGTATTAATTGAGCGGATTATTGATGAGCATCATGTGCTTGCTCATGTGCGGGCGAGTAAATCGCCAAAGGAAGGAACGCAATTATTGCTTGAAGGCAGCGTTGAAATGGAGATGGTTGGCCGTCAAGACGCTTTGTTTGAACTGAAGTTGCTCAATCCCGAACCTATTCTTGAGATCCTTGAGCAATATGGTCATATGCCGTTGCCTCCTTACATCGACCGACCTGATGAAGAATCGGACAAAGAGCGCTACCAAACTGTTTATAATCAGAAGCCTGGTGCCGTCGCAGCACCAACCGCGGGCTTGCATTTTGATGAAGGTATACTCAAGCAGTTAAAAGACAAAGGGGTTAATAGCGAATTTGTAACACTGCATGTTGGCGCAGGCACTTTTCAACCTGTTCGTGTTGACAATATTCTTGAACATAAAATGCATTCTGAATATGCCGAGGTGCCTGAAAGTGTTATCAGCGCTATCGCTCAAACTAAATCGGCGGGTAAGCGGGTGATAGCAGTGGGCACCACGTCTGTGCGGTCCCTTGAGTCAGCGGCTCAAGCTGCTGTAAAAAATGGAACTGAGCTGGCACCCTTTTTCAGTGATACCGATATTTTTATTTATCCGGGTTATCAATTCCAATTGATTGATGCCATGTTGACCAATTTTCACTTGTCTGAGTCGACGCTTATTATGCTTGTCAGTGCGTTTGCCGGTAAAGAGAATGTGATGGACGCTTATCAAAAAGCTATTGATCAACAGTATCGTTTTTTTAGTTATGGAGACGCTATGTTTATTGAGAAAAATCAGGCATAAGGCAGCAATCGATAGCAGCATGAGGCCGCGGCAGAAAATAGTGCGTTATTAGTTTTTATTCACTCGCGCAATTCGTATATAATCCGGCCACTTTTTGTCAGCAACTCGCTTGTTAGGCATTGAAAATCACCTAAGACGAGAAAACGCTGGTGGGCATGACCTATCAGCAGGAAGTATTTATGCAATTTGAATTAGACAATACAGATGGAAAGGCGCGCCGCGGTCGTCTTAAATTTGACCGGGGAGTTGTGGAAACCCCAGCCTTTATGCCTGTAGGCACATACGGTACGGTTAAGGGCATGACACCAGAAGAGCTCGATGAATCGGGAGCCCATATATGCTTAGGTAATACCTTTCATTTAATGCTGCGTCCAGGTACCGAACTGATTAAACTTCACGGTGATTTGCACGACTTTATGCATTGGCAAAAGCCAATCTTAACTGACTCTGGTGGCTTTCAAGTTTTTAGCCTAGGTGATCTGCGTAAGATAACCGAAGAGGGAGTGACATTTCGTTCGCCCATCAATGGTGAAAAAATACTGCTGACCCCCGAGAAATCGATGCAAGTGCAACGAGACTTAGGTTCTGACATTGTTATGATTTTCGATGAGTGTACGCCGCATCCCGCCACGGAAAGTGAAGCGCGTATTTCGATGGAGCTTTCTTTACGTTGGGCCAAGCGCAGCAAAGCTGAGCATGGTGATAACCCATCGGCCTTATTTGGCATTATTCAAGGTGGCATGTATGAGGATTTGCGGGACATATCCTTAAAAGGCTTAGAAGACATCGGCTTTGATGGATATGCAATTGGTGGCCTTTCAGTCGGTGAGCCGAAAGAAGATATGATCCGTATTTTAGATCACACCGCAGACAAAATACCGGCGCATAAGCCTCGTTATTTGATGGGGGTGGGTAAACCAGAAGATTTGGTTGAAGGCGTGCGTCGCGGCATTGATATGTTCGACTGCGTTATGCCAACACGGAATGCACGCAACGGCCATCTATTTGTGACCAGTGGTATCGTGAAAATTCGCAATGCGGTACATAAAACGGATATAGGACCCTTGGACGATAAATGTGACTGTTACACTTGTAAAAACTATTCGCGGTCATATCTACATCACTTGGACAAATGTAACGAAATATTAGGCGCACGCTTAAATACCGTGCATAACTTACGTTATTATCAACGTGTTATGCAGGGATTAAGAGATGCAATTGCCGAGCAAAAACTCGATGACTTCGTTACTGAATTTTACGCACAAAAAGATTTGCCGGTACCGGCACTATAACTACAAAACTTAACTTTATATGGGGAATTTATGAGCTTATTTATCTCTGATGCATATGCACAGGCGGCACCTGGTGGTGCAACGGGTGGTGGATACGAAATGCTGATCATGCTCGGCGTATTCGGATTAATTTTTTACTTTATGTTGTATCGCCCACAGGCCAAACGTGTGAAGGATCATAAAAATTTGGTTACTTCATTGAGCAAAGGCGATGAAGTGTTGACCCAAGGTGGTATGGTTGGGCGCATAGTAAAGGTTTCTGAAGAAAAAGACTTTTTAGAAATTGCATTAAACGATACCACGAACATCGTCGTGCAAAAATCTGCTATTTCAGCTGTGTTGCCAAAAGGCACAATGAAAGCGATTTAAAATGAGTTACGTTAAATAAAGCGGGCGATTGCCCGCTTTATTTATGTTACGACAGTCAAAATGGAAGGATTTTCACGTGTTAAACCAAACTCCGCTATGGAAGCTCTTAGTACTGATTTTTATCGTCGGTATTTGTGCTCTATATGCCACTCCAAATTTGTACGGTGAGGACTATGCAGTACAAATTTCTGCGGGCCGTAATGCAACCGTCGATGATACTTTGCTTAGCAAAGTTACAGAAACATTAACCACTGAGAGTATTGAGACCAAAAGCATTGTATTGGATAACGAGCAAATTCTCGTCCGTCTAACCAACTCAGATAGTCAGCTTCTTGCCAGAGAAACCCTAGAGCGTGCGTTAGGTGATAATTATTACGTCGCTATGAACTTGGCTCCTGATACCCCAGATTGGTTGGCAGCATTAGGCGGCGAACCAATGAAACTAGGTCTGGATTTACGTGGTGGTGTGCATTTCCTAATGGAAGTGGATATGAACTCTGCAATCAATAAATCTTTTGAAGATATGGTTTCAGATTTTAAAAGTGCTTTACGTGAAGAAGGTATTCGTTATCGCACGGTGCGCCAAGTAGAAGGTGGAGTTGAGATATTCTTCCGTGACCAAGATACCTTAGATAAAGCTGAATTCTTTTTGCGTAACCGCAATCGTGACTTGGTTTTTACCGAGAAAAACGATTTGCGCATAGTCGTTAATATGTCAGAACAAAAACTCGCGGAAACCCGTGACTACGCCGTAAAGCAGAATATAACGATTATTCGCAACCGAGTAAATCAATTAGGTGTTGCTGAGCCGAGCGTGCAAAAGCAAGGTGTTGACCGTATCGCTGTACAATTACCGGGTATTCAAGACACCGCAAGAGCAAAGGAAATTCTAAATGCTACGGCTACGTTAGAATTCCGTTCAGTGGATTTAGACCACGACGTGCGTGATGCAGTTGCTGGACGCGTGCCAGCGGGCTCTGAATTAGTGTTGAACCAAGACGGACAGCCACAATTATTGAAGAAGAAAATTATTCTAACCGGTAATCATATTATTGACGCCAATTCTAGCGCCGATGAATATGGTATTCCTCAGGTTAATATTTCCCTTGATTCTAAGGGCGGCAGCAAGATGTCTCAGTTCACCAAGGACAGCATAGGTAAACCTATGGCCACTGTTTTTATTGAATATAAAACTACGGGTGAACGTGATGCAAACGAGAAGCTGATATTCGAAGCTAAGCGTGAAGTTATTAGTATTGCAACGATCCAAGCGCGTTTAGGTAGTAGCTTTCGTATTACTGGCTTAGATTCACCGCAAGAAGCCCATAACTTAGCCCTATTACTACGCGCTGGTGCGCTTATTGCGCCGATTCAAATTGTTGAAGAGCGCACAGTAGGACCCAGCTTAGGTAAAGAAAACATTGAATTAGGTAAACAAGCTATTATTTGGGGCTTTGTTGCAGTGCTTATTTTTATGCTTGTTTACTACAAAGCATTTGGCTTAGTAGCCGACTTAGCACTGACGCTAAATCTTGTGATGATAGTGGGTATTATGTCAATGATCCCTGGTGCGACGTTGTCCCTTCCAGGTATGGCAGGTATCGTATTAACTGTTGGTATGGCGGTTGATGCCAATGTGCTTATTTTTGAACGTATTCGTGAAGAATTACGCGAAGGAAGGAGTCCACAACAGGCCATTCATCATGGGTACGACAGTGCTTTTTCTACCATCTTAGATGCTAATATTACGACCTTTATCGCGGGCTTGATTTTGTTTGCCGTCGGCACTGGTCCTATCAAAGGCTTTTCAATTACTTTAATGATTGGTATCGCCACTTCTATGTTTACCGCAATTTTTATTACCCGTGCAGTAGTTAATGCATGGTGTGGTGGTAAACCCCTGAAAACTTTATCAATATAGGAGCCGTAATATGCAATTGTTAAATATGAAAAACACAGTTGGCTTTATGTCGTTACGCGTACCTGCGGCGATATTTTCAGCCTTACTGGTTATTGGTTCGTTAGTCTCTCTGGGCGTTAATCAGCTTAATTGGGGACTTGATTTCACCGGTGGTACACAAATTGAAATGCGCTATGAAGGCGTTGCAAATTTAGATGCCATTCGTGCTGATTTAACCCAAGCTGGTTTCAATGAACCCATTGTTCAAAACTACGGCAGTAGTCAAGACGTACTTATTCGTATTGCGCCAATTGAAGGCGTGAAAAATGTCGATATAGGTGACAGTGTCGTCAATGCACTGCAGGCTGCGGTCCCAGGTACCGAAAAACGTGGTATAGCGTTTGTCGGACCGAATATTGGTGACGAACTTGCTGAGCAGGGGGGGTTGGCAATGTTGGTTTCGTTACTTTGTATCTTAGTTTATGTAGCTATGCGCTTTGAATGGCGTTTTGCATTAGGCTCCGTTATTGCATTAGCCCATGACGTCATCGTCACGTTAGGTCTATTCTCTATTTTAAATCTAGAATTCGATTTAACGGTTTTAGCGGCTGTACTCGCGGTCATCGGTTATTCATTAAACGATACCATAGTGGTCTCTGACAGGATCCGTGAAAACTTCCGTAAAATACGCAATGCTGATACCGAAGAAATTATTAATATTTCTTTAACGCAAACATTGAATCGGACCATTATTACGTCAATGACGACTGTATTAGTTTTAATGTCATTATTCTTCTTGGGCGGAGCAACCATTCATGGTTTTGCAACCGCCTTGTTGTTCGGAGTCATTATTGGGACTTACTCTTCAATTTATGTCGCCAGCTTAGTGGCACTTTGGTTAGGTGTAAGCCGTGAAGATTTGATGCCAACTGAGATTGAAAAAGAAGGTGCTGACCAAGATTCAATGTTGTAATTTATAAAATATGAGACACGTCTCGTAAAGATCTAAAGTAGAAAACCTCAAAGCCGCTTAATTTGATTAAGCGGCTTTTTTATTGGAATCGGATTAACGTGGGTACATTGTCAAGGGATGATTAAATGGGTCATGGTGGCAAGTATTGAGTCAATACATAGGCATAAAAAAACGAGTCATAAGACTCGCTTTATTGTATACAAAATATATTTTTGGTTAATTAACCTTTTAGGTGTTTAACCAAGGTCTGTACCACCTTTGCACTTCCAGCAACAATTTCGCCCTTCTGTATCGGGTCGTTGCCACCTTTAAAGTCGGTGACTAATCCGCCAGATTCACGCACCAGCAATTCACCGGCAGCAATATTCCAAGGCTTTAAACCGCTTTCCCAGTAACCGTCATAACGACCAGCGGCAACATAGGCTAAATCAAGGGCGGCCGAACCGCAGCGACGAATATCGCCAGCTTGGAAGAATATCTTACGGAAGCTTTCTAAGTAAGTTGGTAACGATTCTTTGTTCTTATAAGGTAACGCGGTAGCTAAAATGGTTTGACCTAATTCTTTGGCTTTGCTTGAGCGAATGCGGAAACCGTTAAGTTGTGCGCCTGCGCCTTTGCTTGCAGTGAACAACTCACCACGAATAGGATCGAATACCACCGATTGATCTAAGCGACCTTTATGCATAAGTGCTATTGATACAGCGAAGTGGGGGATGCCCTTGATAAAATTGGTGGTACCATCTAGCGGGTCAATGATCCATTTATAGTCACTTTCGCTACCTTCAACTACGCCACCTTCTTCACCCACAAAACAGTGATCTGGGTAAGATTGCTGAATTTTGTGAATAATTGCTTGCTCGGCTTCTTTGTCAATTCGCGTAACAAAATCGTTACTGCCTTTGGCTTCAACCATCAATTCAGATTGATTTTCAAAACCACGAGCAATGACATTGCCCGCAGAACGCGCCGCGCGCACTGCTATATTCAGCATAGGATGCATAGTAAAACCACCAATTTTAAAAGAACGTTAGAATACATATTTGCCAGCGATGAATAATTGCATTAACGCTGAACAAAAAATCGCCGCGTAGCTTACCAAAATACAGAATATTAGCAATCATAATCTGCCATGGGTATAAACTATGCTAGCGTATAGTTTTGATAATTATTGATTGGAAAGTTGAATGTTTAAGCGAATACACCACGTTGCGATAATTTGTTCAGACTATGAACGTTCGAAGCATTTTTACACTGACATTTTGGGATTAAACATTATTGCTGAGAATTATCGAGCACAACGTGAATCTTACAAGTTAGATTTAGCGCTACCTGATGGTGGGCAAATTGAACTGTTTTCCTTTCCTGGTGCGCCATCTCGTCCTAGTCGACCGGAAGCTCAAGGGTTGCGTCATTTAGCGTTTGTTGTCGACAGCGTTGAAGAGTGTGTTGCTAAGTTAACTGGCAAAGGGGTTGAAGTTGAGCCGATTAGAATTGATGAATATACAGGTAAAGCATTTGTTTTTTTCGCTGATCCCGATGGTCTACCGTTGGAATTATATCAAGCATAGTACCTAGCGTTAAATGCCCCTATGTTTAACGGCCCCATTTTGAAGACAATAATATGCGCTGAATTTGCTCGCGATAACACTGATTCTTATAATAGGCTGCAGCCACACGCAAGTGCATTTATATGGAAAATATCGTTCTGAGCCTGAAGTTGAGCGTATATCTAGACTATTACAAGAAGGTGAATTTTTAATAGATGTTAATTATCTATCCTTTCCTGAATCATTTACCCGTAACAGTCTTGTTTATTCATTGATGTTAAAAGAGCCAAGCGAACTAACACGTTTGACGAAAGTGGCCTTAAACCTCGGGTATCATATTCATCAAGAAGTGCCTCTACTTAGTCATAATCACGCCTTCCCCCATGATTTTATAGGCTTGTTTTTAATACCTACTGATATTGATGTCACAGCGCAGTATTGACTGGAGAGCGTAATCGGCACTTATCACAGCAAGAGTTGTCAAAACGAGACGCAACTAATTTTGCTCGAGAACAAAACATACAGCTTAGTAAATGCAAAAAAGGATGTACTGTTGTCACGGGGGAAAGTAATACAGTACCCCTACGTGCAATTAAGTAGCGCTAAAAACGACTCATGGGTAGCCCATTTTAAGTGGCAGTCACTGATGAGATTGAGTACGGTGTGGCGGTATCAAACACTTATTTGATGCCGTTAAGTGATTATGTGCGATTTGATGAATGCCAGTTCTACAAAGGTGAGGTGCAGTAAAACCTGCGAGGTAAGCGCGTTTATTGTTAACCAACATCTATATAGATACTTCGACTTTTTAAAAAGTGTTGCTCTGTGCCCCGCGCCTGCGCTACCGCTGACGACAAAATATGCTATTATGCGCGCCCTAAAATCCCCATTAACGTCAGACAATCGCTCGCTATGCTTGAAAATATTAAAATCGTTTTGGTTAACACATCCCATACTGGCAATATTGGCTCGGCCGCTCGGGCCATGAAAACGATGGGCTTGAGTCAATTGATTTTGGTTGACCCTGTTTCGCCTCCCGATGGTAAATCCAGTGCACTCGCTGCCGGGGCGGGGGATGTTTTAGCCAATGCAAAAATTGTATCGAGTGTTGCTGAAGCGGTTGCGGGTTGTGGCTTAGTGGTGGGTACGAGTGCTCGTTCTCGAACGTTGTCTTGGCCCATGCTTGAACCCCGAGGGTGCGGCGAAAAGCTTGTGGCAGAAGTACCAAATTATCCTGTTGCGCTAGTATTTGGACGTGAAAACAATGGATTAAGTAATGATGAGTTACAGCAGTGCCATTTTCACGTATGTATTCCCGCTAACCCCGAGTACAGTTCGTTAAACTTAGCTGCTGCGGTTCAAACATTATGTTACGAAATTCGCATGGCGCATTTAGATCAAACTCGTCACGAACAGGTTCAGCAAGAATACCCATTGGCGGAGGATCTTGAGGGTTTTTATAGCCATTTGGAACAAACCCTTTATAAAACGAATTTCATCATTCCAAAACATCCGGGTATGGTCATGAGCAAATTACGCCGTTTATTCAATCGAGCTCGCCCAGAAACGCAAGAGCTGAATATATTACGCGGCATATTAGCTTCCATTGAAAAGACTAGCAAAGACAATAAATAATTATGTTCGAACGCATCAAAGAAGATATTCAAAGTGTATTTCATCGCGACCCGGCGGCGCGCAATCGGTTTGAAATCATTACTAATTATCCTGGTCTCCATGCGATTTGGATCCATCGTCTTAGTCATCGTTTGTGGAAAGCAAATTGGAAGTGGCTAGCTCGCAGTTTATCTACCTTCTCACGCTGGGCTACTGGGATTGAAATTCATCCCGGTGCAAAGTTAGGTAGACGGTTTTTCATTGATCACGGCATGGGTGTTGTTATCGGCGAAACGGCTGAAATAGGCGATGATGTGACGCTTTATCATGGTGTTACCTTAGGTGGAACGGCCTGGACACCCGGTAAACGTCACCCTACCTTAGAAGATAATGTTGTTATCGGGGCTGGCGCTAAGATCCTTGGCCCTATCACTATGCACAAAGGTGTCAAGGTGGGTTCAAACTCTGTGGTCGTCAAAGATGCTCCTGCAGGCGCTACGGTAGTGGGGATCCCTGGACGCATCGTTATGCCAGCAACGAAGACTGAACAAAATGGACATCGCGCAAAAATTGCCCGTAAATATGGCTTCGATGCTTATGCAGTATCTACTGAGAACCCTGATCCGGTAGCCAATGCCATCGGACTGATGCTGGATCATGTACATCTTATTGATACGAAAGTTGAAGAAATGTGCAAAGAAATAAACAGTATGGGCGGAAACGTATGTGGTAAATCATTACCCACGCTCGAAATTGATAGCTTTGATGAGCATTTAACACCCGCTGAAAAGGAAACAGCAAGAGCATCCTTCGACCCGCAAATTTAGGGTTTTGGCCTTGGAAGGCCTGTTTTTATTAGCATTTAATACTTGACTAAAACAGTAGGATAAATACTTGACTAAAATAGTCGGGTTTGGGACAATAGCTTCAAGTTTTTAGCTAGGTGTTCAATATGAAATTAACTTCTAAAGGTCGTTACGCTGTTACAGCAATGTTGGATGTAGCGTTACATTCGCAGCGCGGTCCCGTGTCGTTAGCTGATATATCTGAACGCCAAGAAATATCGTTATCTTATTTAGAGCAACTTTTTTCACG
>TARA_R110001632_G_scaffold1394_5_pt1 | contig 52054 bp, 79 predicted proteins | sample TARA_R110001632 | Tara Oceans TARA_R110001632 (sample SAMEA4398266) | marine metagenome | biome: Polar Biome; feature: [SRF] surface water layer (ENVO:00010504); material: water (ENVO:00002006), including particulate matter (ENVO:01000060) such as... | depth 5 m
ATTATTGTCCGGGTTATTGGGAAGCTTATGACGATTTGCAATGTCGAGAAGACCCCCAGTACGCACCGTTTTGTGCAGGTTATGCTTTTGAACAGGATGTAGGTTACTATGAAGAACCAATATTCTTTGACTACGGCTTTCAACAACAAGATCATGGCTACCCTCCGCCTGACTCAGTATATATTCCTGAAGCTAACCCTCACTACGAACCTGACTTTTTTCAAGGTCCTGCAGAAACTTTCTACGAACCTTTGTATTATGAAGTAGATATTATTCACGAGCTTGTACCTTTAGAAGAGTTTCTACAAGTACAGGCCTATGATGATGTTGTTATGCACGAACCACCAGAAGAAATGTTTCATATACCACATGGGTTTGCAGAAGAAATATTTAGCGAAGAATTAGAACAAGTAACTGTAGAAGAGATAGAAGAAGAAATAAGACAAGAAGAAAGATTAGAGGCGGAAGAAGAACGTCTGGTAGAAGCTGAAGAAATAAGAGAAGAATTGTTTGAGGAAGAAATAGCTCCACCAGAAGTAGAAGTAGAAACTGTGGTTGGACTTAATCAAATTGATGACACGTCAGGTATAACTAGTACTCAATTAAATGTAGTAGCTAAGAGTATTAATGCTGCAACCAATAGTGTCAGTGGTACCACCGCAGGTAACGATATACATTCTTCAGGGAATACTTCAGCTTCAGGAGGAAGTAGTGCAGTAAACAATACTCAAGGTATTTTAAACTTAAATCTTAATATGGGTTCTTTCTCAGCAGACGCTTCTACAACTGCTGGTGCTGTTGAAACTACGGCTACTACTGAAACTACGGCTAGTGCAGGCACTGTAGATTCTAATTCTAGTGAGTCTGAAACTACTACAGTATCTACTGAAACCAAGTCAGACGCTGATGTAATAGCGGATAAAATTGTAGCTCAAAACATGCAAGAACAAGGGCAAGAAGCTAGTAAAGATAGGGTCACTGCAAACAATGAATACGGTGACGAAGCAAATCTTATTGAGTATATAAACTTTGTACCGGGATTCGATGTGTATATTAATACTAAACTTCCTATAAAAACAGATTGGTATGCGTCCAAATTAATTTATACAGCCAACAACATTTCAGATAATAATGTAGCTTTTAGAGAATTATCTGGTATAAACTACCAAAAACTTGATAAAATAATTCAACTACAACCGAGTTTATAATATGGAATGGCTAAAAGGAAAATTAGGACAAGTAATTGCAGTAGCTGCTTTAGTTAGTACGATTGCTGGTTTTGGTTATACTGGCGCTGGCTATGTAACTAGGCTAGAAGCAGTTGAGAAAAGGTCAGGAGTTTCTTATGACGCTGAGTTAAAAGCTCTTTCCGATGTAGACGTTGTTATAGAAAAAGATGTGTTAGTATTAAAAGCTAGAATAAAAGCATTAGAGGATTTAGTTACTACTATTCAAAACAAACAAAACGATAGTGGTAATCCGCTAATACAAATTAAGAGGTAAATATGAAATACGGTAAAAATAAAAAAACAAGTATGGGTGACGATGACATGATGGCTATTGCTAAAATGGAAAAAGGTGGCATTGTTAAAATGAAAAAAGGTGGCATGGTTGGTTATGAACATGGCGGCTTAGTTCACGACCTAGAAAAACTAGGTAAAAAAGAAAGTAAGTAATATGGAAACTTTAATAATACTTTTATTAGTGGCTACAATTGGAGTACTTGTTCTTAGGCAGACTAATCGTCATAAGTTTGAAGAAATAAAATACAATTTAAAAAATTGGTTTAACGAATAATTCGATGACTAGAGCGACCGTTGCAGAACTTGATAAAAGATTAAGCTCACACGAAGCAGCTTGCGAACAACGTTGGAAAGAAAACTATCGACGTTTAGACGGAATTGAGAATGAATTAAGGTCTGTTAATAATTCAATCAAAACTGCTCTAGTATTTTTTGGATCTCTCTCACTAGCTATTTGCGGTTATTTATTAAAGATAACGCTGTTCTAGCTTATGCTTAAAATTTTTTTCGTGTAAAATGAAAAAATGGCACTACAAAAAATAAACTTTCAACCCGGCATTAATCGTGAAGGGACTTCTTATGATAACGAATTTGGCTGGTTTGACTGCAATCTAGTACGTTTTCGTATGGGCCGACCAGAAAAGTTTGGTGGCTGGGAAAAACTTACTAATGATACTTACTTAGGCACCGGCAGGGCATTATTTAATTGGACTTCACTTGAAGGCACTAAATATTTAGGGCTGGGCACTACATTTAAGTATTATGTGCTAGAAGGAAATAGTTTTGCTGATGTAACTCCAATTAGAGCTACAACCACAAATGGTATTGTTTTTGCTGCAACAAATGGTTCTAGCACTATAACAGCTACTGACTCAAATCACGGTGCAGTTACAGGAGATTTTGTAACTATCGCTAGTGCAGCATCTTTAGGTGGTCTAATTACTGCTGGCGTTCTTAATCAAGAGCATCAAATAACCTCAGTGCCAAGCGTTAATACTTTTACGTTTACGGCAACAGCTACGGCAAATGCAAGCGATTCTGGTAATGGCGGCTCTGGTGCAGATGCAGTGTACCAAATAAATGTAGGACTAGATGTGTTTGTACAAGGCACGGGTTGGGGAGCAGGACCTTGGTCAGCCGGAACATTTGGATCGGTTACTTCTCTAACTTCTGTTAATCAACTTAGACTTTGGTCGCATGATAACTTTGGCGAAGATTTAATTATTAACCCTAGAGCTGGTGGTATCTTTAAATGGATAGAATCAAGTGATACAAGCACAAGAGCAGTTTTAATTTCTGAGATTAGTGGAGCAAATTTAGTGCCAACAGTAGGGCTACAAGTTATAACATCGGAAGTAGATAGACACTTAATTGTGTTAGGTGCTGATCCAATAGAAGGTGCAGCTAGATCGGGAGTAATTGATCCAATGTTGGTAGCGTTTAGCGATCAAGAGAATGAGCTAGACTTTGAGCCTAGAAATACTAATACTGCTGGAAGTCTAAGATTATCTTCTGGATCACAAATTATTGGTGCCGTTAAATCTAGACAAGAAATAATTATATTTACGGATAACGCTGTTTACAGTATGCAATTTATCGGTCCACCATTTACTTTTGGAATTAATTTAGTTAATGAAAACACCGGTTTAGTAGGGCCAAATGCAGCCGTTACAGCGCCAAATGGTATTTACTTTATGAGTTACGACTCCTTTTATTTATACAACTCAACAGTGCAACAATTACCTTGCACAGTTCTCGACTACGTATTCAGTGATATAAATAAAGATCAAGCGTATAAAATTACCGCGTTTACTAACAACAAACACTCCGAAGTAGGTTGGTATTACCCATCTAGTTCTTCTTTAGAAATAGATCGCTATGTTATTTACAACTACCAAGAAAAAGTTTGGTATTACGGTCAGCTATCTAGAACTGCTTGGTTGGATTCAGGCGTACAAAACTATCCTCAAGCTGTAAACGATGGCTACTTATACCGACATGAAATTGGCTTTAACGATGATGGGGCTGAGATGACAAATGTATTTATTGAAAGCTCTGACTTTGATATAGGCGATGGTGAACAGTTTAGTTTTATTAGCAGAGTTATACCCGACATAAAATTTTTAGATTCCGATACAGGATCTAATATTAATCTTCTTACTAAAACAAGAAATTTTCCCGGAGACACACTAACAACTGCGGCTACTTCTAATATAACTTCAACAACACAACAAAACTTTATTAGAGCTAGAGGTAGACAAGCTGTAATTAGAATTTCATCAAATGATGGTGACGACGGTAATGTTGGTGTAGGTTGGCGTTTAGGATCAACTAGGTACGATATAAGAAGCGACGGAAGAAGATAATGGCTAAACTGTTAGTTACTAGATTGCCAACAGCTTTAGATCAGGTAACGCCTGATCTATATAATCGTTTAGTAAGAATACTAGAAATCAATTTAGGACAATTTGACCCAAATTCAACGCCACAATTTAATGATGAAAATTTAAGCACCTTGTCTTTTCGTCAAGGAGATGTAGTGTGGAATACAAGTATCGGTGTGCTACAAGTTTATACTGGCAATAAATGGGTACAATTAAGTGATCCAGTAAATCCGCAAGGATTTCAAATGGATGCTTCGGTCGGAAAAGTTTCAGTTAACAACGGTGGCGCAACAACAATAAACGTAACAACTACTATATATGGTTGGGACGTAGAACAACACTACACATAGACTATGTTTTTTTCTAAATGGACGAACGACACAAAATTAAGTGCTAACTTTTCTTTACGAGAGCTTACTAAAAGTTCTACCGCGCAAAGAAAAGGCATAGACAATTTTGTAGAAGATAAAGAAGTTTTTAATAGTTTAAAAAAACTAACTAAAAATATTTTACAACCTATTCGAGAACACTACGACATACCTTTTGCGCCTAATAGTGGTTATCGTTCTCCAAAATTAAATAAGGCAATTGGTGGTTTAAGTACAAGTCAACATTGTTTAGGACAAGCGGTAGACATAGAAATACCTACTATAAGTAACGAAGAAGTTTTTAACTTTATTCGAGAAGAACTTGAATTTGATCAAGTTATTTTAGAATACTATGACGGTGTAGATCCGCGCAGTGGTTGGGTGCATGTTTCTTATGTATCTCCAAAACAAAACAGAAAACGCGCAATGACTTTTGATGGTAAGAACTATAGAATAGTGTAATGGCAACAGGATTAAAAAAATGGTTCGCAGAAGACTGGGTAGATATTGGCTCTCCTAAAAAGGGTGGTGGCTACAAAAAGTGTGGGCGCAAATCAACTAAAAAATCTAAAAGAAAATATCCCAAATGTGTTCCTGCAGCGCAAGCTAAAAGTATGAGCAAAAAACAAATTACTAGCGCTGTCAAAAGAAAAAGATCCAAACGTCAAGGCGTTGGTGGCAAACCGACTAATGTAAAAACGTACGCATAATGGCAATATCAAGAGCACAATTAAGTAAAACTACAGAGAAAAAATATGCTAAACGTAACCATAAAGGCTGTGGTGCTGTCATGAACGATAGAAGAAAGAAGACTACTTATGCCTAAAAAGAAAACCAAAGCTATTAGCAAAACCACCAAAGGCAAGGGGGCTAATTACAGGCCCACTAAATCTGGTGCGGGCATGACTAAAAAAGGTGTAGCGGCTTATCGCAAAGCAAATCCCGGTAGTAAACTAAAAACTGCCGTCACCGGTAAAGTTAAAAAAGGTAGCAAAGCAGCGAAAAGACGTAAGTCATATTGCGCAAGATCACTGGGCCAGTTGAAAAAAAGTTCAGCTAAAACAAGAAACAATCCAAATTCTAGAATACGTCAAGCACGTCGTCGCTGGAAGTGTTAAAATAATAAACTTAAAAAGGAGATACAACATGGCAAAAAGTCCAACACCTAAAGATAAAGCTCTTTATTCAAGAGTAAAATCTGCAGCTAAAAAGAAATTTGACGTTTATCCGTCGGCTTATGCTAACGCTTGGTTAGTCAAAGAATATAAAAAACGTGGCGGGAAATACGCTTAAAGAGGTTAGTTATGACTACAGGAATGAAATTTGATGTGCTTGGTGAACTATATGGAAAGCCATTTATTACTGCCAGAAACTTATCTAGAAATGATGCTGAAGACATAGTTAAAAGAAGAGGCGGTAAAGTAATTCCAGCCGGGAGTAAAAAATAATGAGAGTTAAAGCACCAAAAGGTTATCACTGGATGAAACAAAAAAATGGTAGTTATAAATTAATGAAACACTCAGGTAAGTTTGTAGCACACAAAGGCGCAACACAATCAGCAAGTTTTGCTGTGCAAAAAGTACATAAGAAATGATTGAATCAATAGTAGGCGTTGCGGGTAATGTTCTAGACAAATTTGTCATGGACAAAGACCTAAAAGCAAAATTAGATCACGAGTTAAAAACAGCTTTTCATCAAGCTAACTTAGCGCAAGTAGAAATTAATAAACAGGAAGCAGCTCATAAAAGTCTGTTTGTTGCGGGCTGGAGGCCCTTTGTTGGTTGGACGTGTGGAGTGGCTTTAGCTTACCACTTTATACTTTCTCCGCTACTGTCTTTTGTATTAGTAGTAGCAGGAATAGATACTCCTATGCCCGCGTTTGATTTTTCTCAACTTTCTACTATTCTTATGGGTATGCTTGGGCTTGGCGGTTTAAGGTCTTATGAAAAAATGAAAGGTGTGCAGAGAGAAAAATAGTGCATAAGCTTAAAAACTTACTGCTACAGTACCCCGCTGATTGGTTTATTGATTCAACTACTTTAGAAAAAACCAAGGAGTCCTTACCCAACCTTGTAAAATTTTACGAAGATCAAGGGACCAAGGACTTAGCTAAACTGCCGTTAGCCGATATTATTAAAGAACCTTTAAAAGACGTTTATACTACTCCATTATTTTCTAAAAAGTTTTGTAAAATTTTATTAGACGAAGTAAAACACATGGAAAGTAAATATAACTTTACTCCTAATCCAAAAGAAGACGAGCTGCGACAAATACCCGAAATAGTTTTTAATGAACATTGTCCAGAATTAGCCAGCTCTTTAATGACTGTTGTTGATACTATAGCTAATCCAATATTTTTAAACATTTGGAATAGACATGTAACTAGCGGCAACATACAAGTAGCAAATTATAATTTAAAAAAGAAAAAACAAAGTGCATGGCATCACGACGCTAGCTCTCATATTAGTATGGTGGTACCATTAAATACTGGTGAATACAAAGGTGGTGGCACTGAGTTTCATAACAGAGGTATTATAGAACCGTTGCCTACCGGTAACGCTTTAATATTTCCTAGTTTTACTCACATGCACCGTGGTTTGCCTGTACAATCAGGAGATAGATATTTATTAGTTTTTTGGTTAAATAATGATGAATCAATTAATTAATTAATTTAATATATACTTTAAATAAGGTAAAATTTTACAATCATGAATAGAATTGATAACAGCGGCGCAGGCATAGCAAGATTAGGCAGAGACGAAGATAAATATATGGCTCACGTTGCTGCCGGTGAAATGGTAGTACCACCAGTAATTACTGCAGAAACTAGAGCTAGACTTTTTCAAGAGATGCAGCAAGTGGGATTAGATCCTAGCGAATATACTGTTGGTGAGGGTATGTCTATTAATCCAATCACTGGTCTACCTGAGTTTGGATTTTTTAAAAAAATAATAAAACAAGCTGGTCCAATAATTGGAGCAGCCGCTGGATTTGCAGTTGGCGGTCCTGCTGGTGCAGCCGCTGGAGCAGGTCTTGGTACTAAAACTTCTGCTATGCCTAGTGAAGACATATTAAGAAATGCTGCACTAGCTTTTGGAGGAACAGGAGGTCTTGGATCTTTAGGAACCGGCGCTCCCGGAACAAATCCGATAGGAAATATATTTAGCAATCCGATTGGTTCACTACAAAATGTAGGTAGCTCAATAGGTAATTTTTTTACTGGCGGTGCTGGCGGCAGTCAGTACACAATTCAATCTGGTGATACATTAAGTCAAATAGCCGCTAAAAGTGGTACTACCGTAGACGCTTTAGCAAAAGCAAATGGTATAGCTAATCCGAACATGATATTTGCTGGACAAACTTTAACAATACCCGGTAGTGGCGGCGGTGGACTAGGTGGTCTTTTTGGTAATATAGGAAGTTCTCTTGGTAATATTTTTGGTGGAGGTATGGGCGGAGCACAAGATGGCAGTAATCCGCTTGCTAATTTATTAGGATCAGCAACGGGAGCACAAGCACAAGGTGGCGGCGGTATATTAGATACAGTTCTTAAAGGTATTGTCGCTAAAAAATTATTAGATCAAAAAAGTCCTAACCCTGCTGACATTGTACCATTGGGCATAAACGCTTTTGGCTACACGCCAGAGATGACCGAAGCGTTAAAAAATAAAGATTACAGTATTGGTAATTTAAGACCCGCATTAATAGAAGGTCAAAACTATGCCAATTTAACTTCTCAAGGTGCGGTCAGTGACGCAGTCAACCCAATTAGAACAGCGGGAAATGCAGCAGGACTTCCAACATTAACCGGTTCAGGTCAGGGCGGCAGCAGTATAATGGATATATCTCCAGTTTCTGAACCAGAACGAGTTGGAGAACCAGTTCCGTATCCAGAACGATTTGGAGGCCCAGTATCTCCAGTTTTTGAACCAGAACGCTTGGTTAATGGTGATGACTTAATTGTTCCAATGCTACCAGCAATTGCAACCCCAACCCCAGAAGAACTTAACAAAACTCCGTTTAATTTCGATGATCCGAACGCACCAAATTACACACCTCTTCCTGATTTAACCGGCATGATTCCTAATATAGGCGGCACAGCCGGGTACAGAACTTTTGAAATGGGTGGTATGATTCCGAATTATGAAATGGGTGGTATTCTTGGCTTAGAGTCAGGTATGATGGTTAATCCTAACAGAATGGACAACAATGGTCCCGGAGACATTACTCCAGCGTTTTTGGAGCCGGGTGAGTTTGTTATGACTAGACCAGCAACACAAGTGCTAGGTGCTAGAAACTTATATAAATTAATGAAACAAGCGGAGCAGATGACGTAATGGCAAGTTATTTAGATCCAGTAACCACGATAGCTGGTATAGAAGATCCTTATGCAATGAAAATGCGCCGAGGGTTCTTGGACTCGGCATATAATTTAGCTAATCAACCAACACCAGTACCTGTACAACAGGTTGCTGGATTTGACCCACTTGAACAACAGGCTAGACAACTCAGTGGTGGACTAGGTGGGTTTCAACCTTTCTTACAAGGTGGAGCTAATATGACGCAGCAAGGGTTTAATACTCTTGGTCAGGCTAAAGGAGCCTATGGTCTTGGGACTCAATCTTTAAATCAAGCTGGACAAATGTTTAACCCAAATGCAGCATCAGCTTTTTATAACCCATTTGAACAAGATGTTGTGCAACAAACAATTAGGGACATGACCGAGCGTTCGGATATTGCTGGTGTTGGGGATAGATTTAATGCTGTGCGTTCAGGAGCTTTTGGTGGCTCACGCGGTAGAATAATGGAATCAGAAAGAGAACGAGCTTTAGGTAGAGGTTTAGGTGAAGCTATTGGTGGCATTAGATCACAAGGCTTTAATTTAGCTCAACAAGCAGCACAAAACGCTGGTAGCGGTTTAACTCAAATAGGTGGTCAATTTGGACAGTTCGGCCAAGGTTTTGGTAATTTAGGACAAGCTATGAGTGGTGTTGGTCAACAGTTTGCTGGTCTAGGAACAACTGGACAAGCTAACCTACAGAATCAAATAAATAGTTTAAGTGGTTTAGGTGCTATTGGTAGAAACTTAAATCAGTCGGGCAATGATGCTAGATTTAATGCAGCGCAACAAGCAGCTCTTGAACCCAGACAAAGACTAACAACTTTACAAAGCATGCTCGGCATGCTCCCACGAACTAGCGCCTCAACAGTTTACAGAGCCAATGCTGGAGTTGATCCAATTGCTGGTCTAATAAGTCTATTAAATGGCGGGAGAATAACCTAATGAGCTGGCGTAACAGAAAATTATTTGGCAATTTACCACAAGGCATTATTTCAGGTCTGGAGCCTATTCCACGTTATCAAATGGGTGGCATGGTTAGAGGTTATGAAGCGGGTGGTTCTTTTCCAAACAAAGGACTTGCAGCCTTAAATAAAGTAGCTCCTGACGTTGTTGAAAAAATGGGCTATGAAAACGGTGGGTTTATTAATCCACAAAACTACGTCAATGGTGGCACAGTAGGTATGCCAATCGGTATGGAAGCTGGTGCTTTAGTACCAGAAGTGTTTGAGTCTGGCGATCAACAAATTAATGAAGCATTAAATACAATGGTAGCAACGACAATGCCAACTGGAGATGCAACAACAATGCCAATTGGAGATGCAACAACTACTATCCCTATGGAAGATCCTGTCGGCGGTGTTGAAATGGTTGCTGAAGATACGACTGGGGATAGCTCTAGTAAAGAAGCATTGTTTATGACTCAAGTAAACGAACAAAAAAATATTTTACAACAAACTATTGAACGTTTAATCACTGAAAAATCTCAGGAAAATTTAGACCCAATGAATTTAAAAACGCAGATAGGAGACTTTATTGTTAAAGCCGACAGTCTGTTTAAAAGAAAAGTAACGGACATAGCTAATAAATTAAATGTAGAAGTTTTACCAGAACAAGTTACTTTGTTGACCGATGACTTTGCTGAAAAATTAGAAGTAATGTTCCCTAGTATTGCCGCCTTAGAACCTGATGAAGAAGACATGCAAGTAGCGTCGATGGACCAAGGACTAGAGATACCGGGTATGGAAGAAGGAGGTGAAGTAGATCCCTTCGTTACTGGTAAAATTGCTGCCCAAGAAGAAACAGTTAAACGGTTGCAAGAACAATTAGATAGACAAATAACTGTAGGCGACAGAGGTAAGTTAGCTGGCGGAACCAGTTACATAGACCAAGCACAAAAACGTTTAGACAAAGCTCTAGAACGTTTAGCTGAATTTAAGGGAGAAGGAGCTACTGCGGAAAGCATTAAAAAATCGCTTTTTACTAAGCCTGATCCTGTTGTTGCAATAAAAGAAAAAGAACCAGAACCAGAAAAAATTCCTCCAGTTACTCCAACTTCAGCTACTACAACTGAACCCGAGCTTAAAGACTTGTTAGGACAAAGTGCTGAAGACATTCGTAATGCTGCTTTAATGACAGGTAAATCTAAACAAGGTGGTGTCTTAGGATTCATGGATGTAGTAGGACAATCAAACTTAGCTTCGGCTAAAGCGGATAGAGAAAATCTTCAGCTTGACGCTAAAACTGAAGCGGAGAGAGAGATACAGAGACAAAAACAATTTTTACAAATTGCTACCGAATTAGATAGTCAAGACCAAGCTATTAAGGCTTACGTAAGAGCAGGTATGCCACTGCCAAAAGTTTTAGGTATAACCGTGCCAACTGGAAAGGTTGCTGGATTAACTTTTAGTCAATACTTAGATAAAAATTCAGACAAAACTTTTTCAGAAAACTTAGCTAACTTCTCAGCTGTTGCTGTTTAATTAAAAGTCTGTTGTGGACCCTAGACTACAAAAACTAGCAGACGGAGAAATAACTTTAGAGGATTATCTTAATGAATCTAATTCTACCACAGACGTTGACGATCCTAATTTCCTTCAAGTTTTTGCACAAAGCATAGACGAACTACAAGCTACAGGTTTTGCTGGTGTACGTGTGCTTGGGGAAGCATTTGGTAACGAATCATTAAAACGTATTGGCGATGAAGGAGTTATTCGTAACGAACAACAAGCAGCCAAGTACGGTCGACCAATGACAATTGAAGACATTGACAGTGTCGGTTCAGGCATGGATTGGTTATTCACTAATGCCATACCTCAAGTCATACCTAGTGTTGTAGCTAGCTTGGGTTTAGCTGTGGGTGGTGCTGCACTTGGTGCCGCCGCTATACCAGCAGCAGTAGGAACGGCTGCAACTAGAGCCCTTATTGGTGGTGCTCTTGGATCTTTCTTGCCATCATCTTTTTTAGGAGCTGGTGAAGTAGATCGAGAATTAAAGGCCCGAGCTGGTAATGGTTATGAAGATCCGCTTGCAGCTTTAGGTGGTGGTGCAGTCATTGGTGCGCTAGATACAGCGGCACTAGCGTTTGGTTTAAAAGGTGTCATACCTCAGATAGCTAAAAGAACAGGTCTTGGAGATAAATTTGGTAGAGAACTTTTTGATGAAACAGTAAAAAGTTTAGTAGAACGTGGTGTCACACCTAACATTGCTGGACGTGCAGCTGCTCAAGGATTAGCTGCAGCCGTAGCAGAAGGTTCTACTGAAGCCAGTCAAGAATTTTTAAAATCAGTTATTGCTGAAAATAGCACAGGCATAAGCACCGACGAACAAGAACTTACAAGCGCGTTAATTAATTCTTTTGCTTTAGGAGCAGTTGGTGGAGCACCAGTCGGAGCATTTGCTGGTGGTATCAGAGCCAAAAGTTTAAAAGACAATATCCAAGCTACTCAAGAATACAATGAATTAGTTGAAACTTCTGGAGCAACTGCTGAACAATATGCACTTGATACAGGATTAGAGAATCTAACAAAAACAGATTTAGTAAATTTTGCAATTACAGAATTTGGCACTGTTAAAGATTGGGGCAGCTTAAATAAAAATCAACTTGTAGAAGAAATAAAAAAAACTAAAACGCAAGAAATTGTAAACCAAGATTTTAAATCTCGAATAGAACAGTTGTCTGCTCCTGAATTAACTAAAGCCACCTTAGAAAGAGAAGAAATTAAAAGAATTAAAAAAGCAATTGCAGCTGGAGAAGTAACTAATCAACAGATAGTGGAAGAAGCAAAACGGGCTACGAAAAATACTTATGCAGGACAGGGTTCTGTACAAAAAGCTATTCAAGATTTAGCTGAATTTAATATTAAAAACGAATACATTAATAGCGGTAAGACGCAGCTTTTAAGTCAACCTTTTTTATTTAAAGGTTACATAGATAAACTAGCTACAGAAAGTAATGAAATTTTAGCTGTTGAAGCAAATGAATTACTACCTGACAAGTACGAGTCTTTTGAAAAAGTTTTGCAAGATTTAATGGAAAATAAACTTACAAAAAAACAATTAGCTAAAGATATTGCAGAAAAAAAATATAACATTCAACAAAATCAAACACAATTAAGCTACGCTGAAACCAATACGCCTATCACAGTCACAGTAAATGAATCTGGACAACAACAATTTGCTGCTAGAGAAAAAATTAATGTGCAGCAACCAGAAAAAAGTTTAATACAACAGTTTACTACTTCAATAAAAGATACCGTGTACACATTTGTTAAAAAAGAAATTACAAGTGGAGAAAACATTGTTGGCTATGAGTACGTTGATCAAGAGTCAGGTAAAACTTTTGCTGAAATTACAAACGAAAAATATGAGGAGCAAGCAACTAGAAGTTTTGACGAAGACGTTGACCAAGAAACAGAACCGCTTAGTGTAACCATAAAAAACTATCAAGCACTTAGAGGTGATATACCTATGGTGCAAGACGATTTTATTTCTAAAGTTTTTTCATTTTTTAGGTCAACTTTTGCTCCCGTTACAAAAAAACTTGCTCCAATAACAAAACAATTAACTGCTCGAGGTGGTTTGAGCCAAAATGTTTTTGAATTAAATAGACTAAGACTTGGTCGTCAAAGAGGGTTAAATAAACTTGCTCAACAACTTGCACTTTCATACGAGCAAGCAGCAGATGCTGTTGTGTTAGATGGTTCTTTTACCAATCGAACAGAAATAGATTTATTGTTTAAAAATTTTTTAGACAAAAGTTTTACTAGAAAACCATTGACAGAAGAACAAAAGATTGAAAAACGAACACAAATAGAAAAGTTAAACCAACAATTAAATACAACTACCGATGAATTAAAAAAAGGTGCGTTGAATAAAAGTATTCTTACCCTACAAGAAGACTTAAAGGAAGGGGGTCGAGTGGACGTAGCACCATTAGAAGCTTTGCCAGAAAGTATGCGTCAAATAGCTACAGAAACACGTACCGCAATAGACTCACTTAGTGAAAGAGTTTTAGCCGAATTGCCCGCTAGCATTTTAGACCAAGAAGTTACTTACAAAAAAGGCGAGCAAACAATTAAGGAAACAAAAAGAGATATTATTAAAGCTCAATTAGGAGCGTACGTAACTAGAAGCTATAAGTTATTTGATCCAACAACTGGTTGGAACCCAGCTAGTTTTTTTGGTAAAAGAAGTAAAGAACAGAAAAAAGCGTTTGACGTAGCAGTTGACTACTACATAAAAGATCAAAATATGTCTAAGGAAGAAGCTACTATAAAAGTAAATGACATAATAAACCAATCTATAAATCAAGAAGGTATTGATCCTAGCTTAGTTCAAACTATAACTGGAGAAGCTGTTCTTGGTGATAAGGTATCTCCAATAAACCAGTTCTTACAACAAAGAGAAAAGCTGCCTCCGGAACTAAAAGGCTTGTTTGGGGAGATGACTAATCCTTCTCAAATAGTTGCGACAACCGTTAACCGACTTACAAGCTACGTAGAAAACTACAACTTTTATCAAAAACTTTTAGAAGAAAATAATAAAGCTGGTAGTCTTATATTTGCAGCTTCTCCCACACAAGAATTTAATACAGAAGTTCCATTAATGGATTCACCAATAGATGGACTATACACAACTAAGGAATTAGCAGAGGCATTGTCTTTAAATAAACAAGACAAGAGTGGAATAAATAAATTTTATGACTCATTTTTTCTTGTTCCAAAAGCTATCGCACAGTCTTTTAAAACTGTTTACAGTGTAACTGCACAAGTACGTAACGCATTTACAGCCAGCATGTTTTACATGGCTAATGGTCATTTAAACATCGGCGATTTTAATGAAGCAATGAAAACTGTGTACTATGAGCTATCCGGAACTGGTTATGACTCTTCTGGAAAACCTATTTCTCAACGTTTGCACAGAGAAAAACTTTATAAAGAACTACAAGATTTAGGTATTGTAAATACCAACGTAAGACTACAGGATATGTTAGCTATTTTTAACGAAGCAGGATCTGGAGCGTATAGGTCTATGAGTGAGTTTTTAGCATTTTTAACTAACAAAAATGCTTTTATTGGTAAAAGCATTAAAGGCGTAACTAAAATAGGTCGTAAACCAGCAGAGATATATTCAGCCGCAGATGATTTTTTTAAGATAGCTGCTTTTGTTTCGGAAAAAAGAAAACTAAAACGTGCTTATGAAAACTCAGATATTGGTATGGAGGGCATGTTAAGTTTTGCTCAGTCACTTAATAATTTAAAAATAGACGGTTTAAATTACGAACAAATGTTAAACGCATTAGCTTCTTACAAAGTACGACACACTATTCCAAATTATGATTACGTTGGTAATTTTATAAAATTTATTAGAAAACTACCTCTTGGTAATTTTGTTGCTTTCCCAACAGAAATTATTAGAACTGGGTACAATATTCCTTGGTTAGCGGGTAAAGAAATTAGGTCTGGCAACTCGCAACAAATGATACAGGGTTATCGTCGACTATTGGGTTTTGGCACAATGGCCGCTGGACTACCTGCTATGGCACTAGCTTATGGTAAAGCAGAATCAGGTGTTGATGATGAAGATATAGAGGCAGCTAGAAGAATCATGCCTGACTTTGCTAAAAATAATTTTATTATTCCGATTAGAAAAAGAACTGCAGAAGAGGGCGGTGGATTTGATTACATGGATGGTAGTCATTTATTTGTTTACGACACGATACACCGTATCATTCCAACTGTATTTGGAGCTGCAAGAGAAGGCCAAGCTACAGGTCGCAGTATTCCAGCGAGTGTGGCTAGCGGTATTGGAGAAGCCATAGGTGAGTTAGCTGATCCTTACCTAAGTTTATCTATAGCGCCCGGATTATTTGCGGACTTATTTAATAATAGAAAACCCAACGGAGCTCTTATAGCTAACCCAGAAGATACTTGGGGTAACTATGCTAAAGACAGTTTTGAGTATGCTTTTGAAAAAGCGCAACCGGGTTTTATGCAACAGTTAAGTCGACTAAATCAAGGAGGGAAAGCCGGCGAATTTGCTTTTGATAAATACGGTAATAGACAAGAGTTTGATGATGCTATGTTAGGTTTAATGGGTTTAAAAGTATCTAGCGTAAACCCAACTCAATCTTTACCATTTATTATTAGTGACTTTAAAAAATCAGAAACTTCAGCAAAAAGGTTATTTACTAAAATAACTTATCAATCGGGTGCAGTTTCGGCTGAAGATGTAAAAGATGCTTTTACAAATTCACAACGAGCTAGTTTTAAAGCTCAACAAAATTTATACAGAGACTACGAAGCTCTTACTAGACTGGGTCTTGATAAAAGACAGGCAAGAAAACAATTTAAAGATAGAATTGGGAACAAAAGAATGAGAAGTAATATAATGAGAGGAATATTTACACCATACAAACCGCCAAAGTCTGCTAGAAAAAACTTTGATTTAGCAACTAAAAAAATGATTCAATCGGGAGCAGTAGTATCTCCTGCAAGATACTACCCTAGAGTAGAAATAAATAACCAACTTAGTTTCTACAGAAGGAACAGACTAAACTTAAACTTTGAGTTCCTTTCCCTCGACGACATTTAAAACTTCGTTGTGGTATCTATCAACACGCTCTAACCAAAGATCCGCACAGCGTTTAAACTCATCTCCCTGCACTACAAATTCTTGATAAATAAGGTCGACAGAGCACATGAGAATGACTCCTTTTTGTATATTCGTGCCATATAGGGCGTTGTGTGCAAGAGCGTACGCGACTAATTGACAAAGATAATCTTCAATCCACTCACGCTTTTTTGGTTTGTTAGTTTGCTTAAAATCCATGATAGCTGGTTCGCCTTCAAAGACTCCAACCACATCAGCACGACCAGCATATTTATCTGGGTTGTATAAAGACACTTCGCAACCATACACCTGACCAATTCTAGGAAAACCTTCATCCATAATTTTACAGGCCATTTTATAGGCACGTTTTTCTTCGCCAGTATCCGGGGTATAGTCCCACAGATTACCGTGAACAATTTGTTTTTCTAAAATGTGGTGAACGTGCGTGCCTCTTGCCGCCGCTTCATTACGAATACGGTTGGCCTCTTCCTCACCAACCCGTTCAATCCACTTAGTTAATGTGTCAGTATCTTTCTTAGTAGCAGAAAGTATGGTCGTTACCGACGGCAACTTAACTCCATTACAATCATAGAATCTTCCTTCTTTACGATCTTCACTAGAGAAGTTGCCATACTCATAAGGCGACTCATATTTTATTTCGTGCTTCATGCTTTTGGTACTTCTGTCAATTTACCTTTTTCAAGGTCTTCAGCTAAACGCTTGACAGCGAAAGCAAACACATTACTTGTAGGTCGTTCTGTCTTTTTGCCTATCTCAGCAGCCAGTTCGACGATCTCTTTACGTATTGCTACGCTTTTCCATTTATTGATATCCATAGGATCTCCAATTATAAGTTATTGTTTGGTGATTCCATAGAATCACCCCAGTTTTTGCCTACCTCTGCGTCTACCTTATTAGGTATAGACAGAGACACAGCCTCTTCCATAATTTTAGTTATCTTCTCCACGTCTTCCTTAGAAGATACAGAAAATACTAACTCATCATGAACTTGTAAAAGCGGGGTATACCCTGCTTTGTAACACTCGACCATGGCTCGTTTGGTCATATCTGCCGCCGAGCCTTGGATTAATTTGTTTAGCGCTTTATAGACAAACGCTCTTTTAACTTCGCCGTTGTATTCATGCACGGCTTCTTTGTATTTAAGTGGACGACCAGTACCATATTTAACTGGCTCCCACATATCAAAGTGACAGCGTCTGCCTAGTAAAGTTTTTATGTAACCTTTTTGATTAGCACTACGCATAACCGAATCTGCTAACTGGCGCACGAATGGTGCGTACGTATTAAATTTACTTAGAATATCTGCAGCTTCTTCCAAAGTAACACCAAGCTGATCCGCTAGTTTACCTTTACCCATGCCATACATTATTCCTAAACCAATAGTCTTAGCAGTCTTTCTGTCTATGTCTACTAGGTTTGCTACCTCTTGATGAAAGTCTGCGTCGCCTTCTCGATAGGCTTCGGCAATAGTTTCAGCACCTTCATACTTAGATAAATCCGAGTAGTGTGTAAGTATTCTAGGTTCTTGCTGACTAAAATCTGCTGAACACCAAAGCTCACCTTCTTCCGGTAAAAACAATGATCTTATCAATGGGCCTATATTTTTATTACGCGCAGGTACTTGTTGCAAGTTTGGATTGCTCATGGACAACCGACCTGTGACTGTGCCACCAGACTCACCTTTTAGTTGTCTTATTTCTGCATGTATTCGACCATTGTGAGCATGTTTTAAAATAGAATCTATAAAAGTACTGTGCGATTTATTAAGTTCTCTAGCTTCTCTAATCATACTAGCCACTGGATGCGTGTGGTTTTCTAAAAAAGCTTTAGTAAAACTAGGTTGACCAGTAGGTGTTCTTAGATAAGTTAGCTCGAGATTATCAAATACTTTAGCCAGTGAACGTGCTGCCCATAGCTGTACTTCTTTTACGCCCGATTCTTTTTGAATCTGTTTAATTAATTTTTTCTCTTTGCTGATAAGGTCTTTCTTAACTCGTTCAGCTCTTTCAACATCTACACGTACACCTCTTCTTTTCATCTCAATAATTAAAGGTAGTACTTCCATTTCTAAATTAAATACATTCCAAAGGTTTTGATTTTCTACTTCAACCTTAAAATAATTCCAAAGTTTTAAAGTAAGCACAGCATCTTGCGTAGCATACGTACCGACATAGGCTGACGGTAAGCGCCACATTTCTGCTTTTGGATCTAGTCCCCATTCAGCAGCAGCCTGATTTAATTCTGTTTCAGTCTTGCCTTCATTCAAATACTGCCTACCCAAAGCATTTAAGGAATAATAAAATTGGTTCTCATCCACTAACGGTGCCACAATCATAGTGTCAATAATCCTACCGTTAATCTTTATACCTAAACTTTCTAACCAACCGACATCATAAGTAGCGTTGTGGAATACTTTATCGTTGTCACTAGCCAAAACTTTTTTAAAGAAGTTAACGACTTTGTTTTTTGGAAAGTTAAATCCAGTCTCATGAGCAAACGGAAAGTACCCTTCAAAGCCATCACAAGCTACTGAAATACCTACTACTTCACCATCCCCTCTGATGTATCCGGGACCAGCCGACATTAAATTAGGGTCTCTAGTTTCTGTATCAATGGCTATTTCTTCTGCATTAATTAAAAGTTCTGTTGGAAATACATCCGGGGCAATCCATTCCGTTGCTGGTTTAAATGCGCTCATATTAAGTACCTATAGTTTTCGCTTTTAGCTTTAACCAAATATAAATTTTGTAGTGCTCTTGTCACCGCTACGTAAAATTGTCTGTGTAAGCCGTCTGGGTTTAAAATAAAATCTTGCTGTTGAGCTGGAGATAAATCCAACAAGACTGCAACATTCTCTGCTTCTCCTCCTTTGGCTTGATGAATAGTTGAAATAGCTATTCTCGGCTCACCAAAAAGGTCTTCATTGTTTGCCATGGCTTTCTCAATAAAAGCTCGACGTTGTATATCAATAGTTTTACTAAAGACTTCTTTCCATTCTTCGTCTAAACATTCTTCTTTCAGTCCGTATATATTTATTATTTGTTCTTTGTTCACTAATTGACTTTTGTTTTCTTCATTTAAAACTTTAGTAATAAACCCACGCTTGACATGAGTCTTGCCTAAATAGTTATACAGATCGCCCAACTGAGCTACTGTAATCTCTCCTTCAGTATTTAATTTTTCCCAAGCTGACATAGCTGCCATCATTTTATGCGGTATATAACGATAGTGATTGTGAGAAAAAACAAAACCATTGTCTATCAAGAACTTTCTAATACCATAGCCTTTGGCTGCATCTGATAGCATATAGTCACAAGAGGCTAGTACTAACCATTCACCCTTTTCTAAAGGTAATAAGTTAACAGAAGATATCTCTGTGACACTGCCTTCTTCTTTTCTAGGCTTGTATTCTTTTTCTTCGCGTACCTTTATTCGTTTTGATATTACTTCAGCGACTTCGTGTACCTTTTTTGGTATGCGAAAAGACTGGTTTAGAATAATTTTGTCCCCTTGATAGTCTACAAAACGTTGTGGTTTGGCTCCGTTCCATTCGTATATTGCTTGGTCATCATCTCCTGCAATGTAGGTTATATCTACATTCTCAGTTAATTTATCTACCAACTGCCAGTTTAGTTCGGCTAAATCTTGAGCTTCATCTACAACCAGCACCTTTAATGGCGGTGGTGTACCTTCTTTAATAAATTTATTTATCATATCCGCAAAAGAATATATAACTGGGACACTCTTTAAGCGATACTCTTCCCATGCTTCAGCTATTGAAGTTAACATTACTGGGCTTATGTTTTTGCGCAAAGAAATGATTGTTGCCAACCTTTCTTCCTCAACAGTTCGACAATTTGTCTTAGCGTTTTCAATGATCTGGAAGTAGGGATCTTCGACCAAGGACTGAATACTTCGACGATTATCTAATTTATAATTTTTAGTGAGGTTAAAACTGTACTCTTCTAGAAAATCTTTTACGTCTTCACCAGCCATAACACGACCAATACCCATAATTCTTTTGCAGAAGGCATGACTGGTACAAAAGTAAGGCATCTCATCAAAGCCTAAACCAAGACTTGCATTAGCTCTGTTCTTTGCTTCAGTTGCAGCTTTCACAGAAAAAGAAACAAATGCCATTTGATCTGGTTGTACGCCAGACTCTAAATGTTCTTCAACAAGACCCAACAACTTAGTTGTTTTGCCTGTGCCCGGAGGGCCAAAATATTTTTTAATATTCAAAGCTGTGCTCATATTTCTATACCCTCTATATCTTCTAAAAATATAGGTGTTTGTTTACCAACATAAGCACAAATAGTATTGAAGTCTAAATATTCTCTAGCTTCTAAATAATCCATATCATCTTGCATTAAAATCTCAATACATTTCTCAACTGAATAAATTAATCTTTCTTCTTGGGCTACCATGTCATAGGTATAACCAATAATTGCTTCATCAAATCCGTCTGCTTTTAACATTATTCCCACTCCTTATCTGTAATTGGTTTCCTAAAATCATCTGCTGTGATGTGACTGTTATCTACTTCTATTACATCCAACACCCAAATATTTTTATTACCCACACTCTTATCAATCCACTTAGCTAAATTGTTTGCGCCCATATTTTTTAGCTCATCAAAAATCTCTGCTTCTTTAACAGTCTTCATACCTTTGTATTCATGTATATATTTAACGACATCTCTGCCTCTGAACCACCACTGTGGTTTAACCCGATCATCTTCAAAGCGATACGCACCGCCAGACATAATAGCCAAACGTGAGATTGATTCTGTACTAGCACAAAACTCCATGATCCCTTCTTCCAACTGACCACTCTTGGTCATATCAGAAGGCATATCTACTTCTTGTACATCTTGTAATAAAGTATTCAGTCTAGCTACCCAATCTATTTTCTTAACATCTGGTGGGCAAGTGTTGAGTACCTCCATACATCTTTGCTGAAACATGGAGAAGTTGTGTAGTTGTTTTGTTTCTAAAACAATAGTTCTGCCATCCATATCCAAATGCCAAAGTGGTGGGTCTGTTAAATACTTTCTTAATCCACCAAACACTGGGTCGCGTTCTGCCGCATCAATACCAAAACGTTTAGTCACACAAATACCGCTTTGACAAAAATCAACTAACGGTGGTTGACTGCACTGATAACGATAGTCTGATTTTTCTACGCTTAATATTAAAGCTGTCATTTCACTATGTGATACAGGTTTAGAACAAACCTGTTTATTAACTTCATATAATTTATCTTTCCATTCTTCGCTTTCTGGATGCACCTTTCTAAAGAAGACTCCATAAGAAAACAATGCTGTATTACGACAGCCCTCTGGAACACCGTTTAGTTTCATGTGTACTAAACAAGGTGGTGCTTCGCTCCAGATATCATCTGTATCTTTAGCTATTAATCTTCTTCTCGACTTCTTAACTGGGAGTAATTCATCTAACTTTTTTTCAGTGATCGCTTTCTTGTTTACAAACTCTATAAATTCTTCGGGGGACAAAGCATCACCAGAACTATTTAAGCCATACCTAGTAGTATCTTCTCCAGAGAAGTAAGGCATGTTTAACCAATTACCTGTTTGTCTTTCTTTTGGTAGCTGAGTAGACCATTGATATTGTTTGGGAAATATTTCATCTCCAGTTCGTCCTAGTGCTGCAGCTATTTCTTCTAATTTGTTTTTAAATTTTATTGCCGGTACCGGTTCTTTAGTAAATAAAAATAGGTGTACCCCACCTGATTTCGTTGAACAAGGGACCACGGGCAAATTCATTTCTTCTACGGACTTAATAATTTTTTTAACATCAATTGGATATTCGTCTATATCTATGCAACCCCACTTACAGGTTTCATCATCCTTTAGTGGAATAATGCCGATAGACAGCTCTCCAGCAAGATGTTTCTGCCAAAGGTCTAAAGTTAACGGCTCTTGCAAAGTACGGCCTTTACCGTCTTTTTTGACACCTTTAGCGGTGTTCTTGTGCCCAGTTATTTCATACACTCCGTATGCTCTATCTAAGCCTGAAAATATTTGCATGAATTTTTCTTCTGTGGTTTGCGTCATAAGTATAATTTGTTAAGGTGAGTGGTGAGCAATTAAAGACTACCCACCACTCGGTTGTTTTACAAAGGCTGAAAAAATCTTAATAAAAAGACCTTTGTAAAAAATTAATACAGGGCTTTAGAAGTATCTTCTATGGCTTCTGTATTACTACTTTTGTTTGGTAATTGTTCCATACCACCGCCGGCACAAAATTCAGAAAAGTCTTTTGCTTCCATAAACAAATCCTCTTCTTTCGTAGCTAGCGGACGTTCTTGGGATATCTGGTAAGAGTACCAAGAACCACGATCATTGGACTCTGATTGAGTTTTGATCGCATACCAATGTGAGTAGGAAGGTGGTGTAAACGTACCTTTCTCTCCTTCTATCTTCGTACCTTGTATTAAGGTGTTGAAGAACCTAGAGTGTTTTAATTGTGAGCCAGTCATACTTATGACGCATTTTTCTGGCTTATCATCAATCAAAGCATACCCATAATGATTTGCAGTCACAGTCAACTGAGTTTCCCCAGACGGTGTGAGCAATCTATTTTGAGAGTCTCTAGTACAGCGATTCATTAAGTCACTATCCGCTGGATGTACCTTAATTAAACCACCACCTTTTTCACGGAGCTTCCATTCAACTAATGTTTTTGCATACCATACCGGTAAAAACAATAATCCTTCATCGCCCGACACGACTGTATTGTTGCCTGAAAAGAAAATATCTCCTTCCTCTGCATCAGCATTATAGTCAGGCGACGCTTTTTGTCGCTGTGGCGACAGTGCCTGTATAATGGAAATACGCGGAGTTCGCAGATCATCCGTTGTTACATCGCCGAAGCCTTTCTCTTCGACACCTTCAAATAGGGAGACTAAACTCCCAGTTGCTTTCTTCGTTGCCATATATTCGTTCCTCTTTATTTGTTATTTGACAATTTTAGTTCGTCTGCCCTCATAGACAGAGAATAACTCTCTGGCTTTTTGGTCAAACCCCTGATTGTTCGACTCAACTTGTTCGCGAACGAACGCCTTGAGTGAACTAGGATGAACACTTTGTTTCTGTTCAGGTATTAACCCGTCCTTCATTAAAGTATTTATCACTTCTTTAGCACGCTCATCTTCACCACGGCCAAACTGTAGGCTCACGACGTTCTTAATAAGATCGCCGTGACCATTCTTTCTTAGCCATTTGTGTGCTGCCTCAAGTTTTTCATTTGAGATACGAGCGCCATAATAAGGTTCTGCTGATATACGCGAGCCGTCATTGAGACGTAAGTCTTGTATACCTAATTCTTGTAAACGCAGTGGAATCACTTCTTCGGAGAGATTTTTTTCTGCTTCTTTGAGTCTTTGCAAACGATCTTCAGTATTACCTATGGTCCCTTGCAAGCGGAGTAGTTTGTCGCACAGTTCAGCTAAACTTTTTAGCTCATCTTGATTTAAAGACTGTACTTTTCTTTCGGTTTCTTTTTCAAATAATATTTCTATCGCCATTTATTTCTCCTTTTTTTCTTGTTTCTTTTTCTTTTTTATTACTTTAGTTTTTTGTTGTAGTTCTAAATCTGCCTGTATACGTTTGACCATTTCTAGATGTTCTTTCATATTCATTTATCTTCCTTCGGTTTGAATACCAATACATTATCGGTAAATTCTTGATTGTTAATTTTTGCATTTAATTTAGCATCCATTTCAAATTCAATGATTTGTTCCATACTATCGTCACCTTCACAAGCAACAATGGTAAAAATATTATCTTTACTAAATTCATAAAATAAAAAACAAAGAATTTCATTTAAAGATGTAAATGAAATGTCATAGCCGCTTGGTAATAAAGGAACTTCTTCATCGATACTCATTGTGTAACCGATGTCAGTTTGGTATATTTTGATTTCTAAAACTTCTTTACTCATTTCTAAATTCATCTTATACTATTTGTCATGTCAATGGCAAGACATATTTTAATAAATAACGAAAAATAAAGGACGAATCTTATGAAGCTAGAAAAATACGAGTTTAAAACAAAACCTTACGATCATCAATACAAAACTTTGGAACGAAGTTATGAGAAAGATAACTATGCTTTATTTTTAGAGATGGGTTTGGGCAAATCAAAAATATTAATTGACAACATTGCCTTACTATACAAAGAAGAAAAATTATCCGGGGTAGTAATAGTCGCACCGAAAGGTGTGTTGGATAATTGGAACATTAATGAATTGGATCGTCACTTGCCAGATGACATTGAACGCAACGTTTTAGTATGGCAGCCCAATCACACACAACGATGGACCAAGGACTTCAAGGATATGGTTGAGCAAGACAGCACTGGAGTACTAAATATCTTTTTAATTAATGTTGAAGCGTTTGCTACTAACAAAGGTTGTATCTTTGCAGAAGAATTTTTAACAACTCATGATTGTTTATTGGCTATTGATGAATCGACAACTATAAAAAATCCAAAAGCCAAGCGCACTAAGAATCTAACTAAACTTGCACCTTTAGCTAACTATCGAAGAATCTTAACCGGCTTTCCAATAACAAAAGCACCGTTGGATTTGTATTCACAGTGTTATTTTCTGCACCCAAAACTATTGGGGTACAGTAGTTATTACGCATTTAGAGCGCGTTACGCAATCATGAAACGTCAACAAATGGGAGCAAGGGGCTTTGATCAGATTGTTGGCTTTCAACGCTTAGAAGAACTGCAAGAAGTTCTTAAGAATTTTTCAATACGTTATACCAAAGATGAATGTTTGGATCTTCCAGAAAAAGTTTATACCAAACGTTATGTTGAACTTAGTAAACAACAGAAGGTGGCATACGAGCAAATGAAGCGAGAAGCTATTATGGTTTTGGAAAACGAAACCTTCTCGACTATGAATGTACTAACTCAGCTAATGCGTTTGCAACAAGTAGTAGCTGGGAGTCTTAAGAATGAAGAAGGCGAGACTATTTATTTAGAGAATAATCGCTTACAGGCGGTATCGGATATACTAGATGAGACGGATGGTAAGGTTGTGATATTTGCTGTGTTCCGTACAGACATAGAGAGGTTAGCAGAAATGCTGCAAGAAAAATATGGAAAAAATTCGGTGGCCACATACTACGGCGAAACTCCTCAAAATGAACGTCAAAATATAATTACTCGCTTCCAAGACCCGGATAGCGAGCTGAAGTATTTTATCTCAAATCCACAGACAGGTGGTAGAGGAATCACGTTAACAGAAGCAAACGTTATAATCTATTACTCAAACAGTTACGATTTAGAGCTACGTATACAATCAGAGGACCGTATTCACCGTATTGGTCAGAACAATAGTTGTACTTACATTGATTTAGTAGCAAAAGATACAGTTGACGAAAAGATTTTAAAAACTTTATTAAATAAAGTAAAAATAAGCAACGAAGTACTTGGAGAAGTTCGCCAATGGTTTGATTAAATGTATAATTAAATTATGAAGTTACTAACAGATTTGCACGAACGTTTTGCAATTAACGATAATATTGCTGAAGTTTTAGAAAAACTAGACCCTTTGTTAGAAGAAGCGTTTGAAGACAAAAATTTAGCGTGGGACTTAACTACTGCATTTATGATTCAAATAGCTACTTTAGTAGGTAACAAAAAATTAGATCGAGATGTCGTTGTTACTATGCTTTGTTATATGTTGATGCAAAATGAAGATATCTTTATTGACGAAGATATAATTAAACATTGAAAAAATTATTATGGCTGTTGAAGAACAAGAAAAAGATACCTCGATAGCAAGTGCATTTGCTTATGCGGCCGATCAGCCGTTTGAAAATATAGGTACTACTCTTCAAGCTATGGGGTTTGAAGACTCTGGTCAGTATCTTAAAGATTTATTTGAAGCTCCCGAAAATTATGAGTCTGCTACCGAAAGTTTCTTAAATAGAAATGGTTTGGGCTATGACGTAGGATTTTTACCCAGAGCTGTCATCGAACAAGCTGGGCAATTGGCTGGCTCAATTGCTTCTCGTATCGCTGGTGGTGCCGCAGGTGCTGCGGTAGGTGGGCCAGTTGGAGCTGTTGCGGGTGCGGTGTTAGCACCCACTTTATTTGAAGCCGCACAAATAGCCGGACCGGTTGCTATAGCTCGAGCCAAAGCCAATGGTCGAGACGAACCAAACTGGGAAGATTGGTCAGGTGCTGGTGGCACTGCGTTGGGTAGTGGTTTGTTAAATGCTTTTGGAGTTTACGGCATTGGTAAATTAAATAGTACAGTGCTTGGTTCAACACTTCGAGAAGGTGTTACTGAAACCTCACAAGGCTTTGTTGAACAGATTGGTAGCAGTGCGCTAACGGATACAGGTCTACAATTAGATCCAAAAGCAGCTTTTGGAGAAGGTTTGATTGGTGGTACGACAGGGGGTGTCGCACAAGCACCGAGCAGTATTTATGCAAGCACAAGACAAGAAATAGAAAATGAACCTTTGACGACGGACGAAACACCATTGTTACCTGCTGCCCCAGTAGTAGAAGAACAACAACCAGTAATAGAACAACAACCAATAGTAGAAGAACCAATCGTAGAGGAGCCAGTGGTAGCGGAACAACCGACCACGGACGAAGGACCAATCATACTCCCACCACCGACACCTGAAGTTGATTACAGCTCCATGAGTATTAGTGATATTTTTGCAAACGCTCCGGAAGAATTTATCGCAGGTCGTAGTATACCGTCTTTGGAAGAAGAGTTTTTAGAGCAAACGGGGGACATAAAATTTTCTGTTTATCCTGTAGAAGAATTTAATAGAGCTTTAGAAGCTGAAGTAACGGAACTAACTGGGATAGAGAATCTTGCTGAACTTACTCGACTGAGACTACAGGATTCTTACCTAGACAAAGGGTCAGAGTTATTTGATGAAAAAGTTGTTGATACACCTTTTATAGAAGACTTAATAGAAGATCTTGAAGACGTTGATTCTTTAACCGCGGAAGAGATAGCCGAGGCAAGAGGACAATTTAGAATGTATTTACAGACGCACTCAGCTGAATTAGAGAGTATTTTGCGTGCTGAAAGAATGCAAGAAAATCTTGGTCAAACTTTAAATTTACCTCTAGGAGAGAGTTTAGACTATTTTTTTACAGGCCAGATAGAAAACAGTTTACGTCAAGTTGCTAAAAATAAACAAACAAGATTAGAAGGCGAGTTGAAGTTTGTTCGGGCTGATGAAAGATTTCTTAAACCAGATTATAGAAAATTAAATTACACGCCGGGCATTACGCCGGTTTTATTAAGAACTCCAGAGGCTCTGCGTTTGCAAGACAACATAGAAGTTTTAGGTGGCGGTGATTTATTAGCGGATTTACAAATTGATCCTAATTTTGCTAGTGTTAGTGTTGTGCGTGAAGCCATACAGAATATGCCGGTAAGAGATAAAGCAATTAATTATTACAACGAACTTATTACGGGTGATTCTAAAAAAGACAAATTAGCTCAACAAGAAATAGAGGATTCAGAGTTGGACACTTTCTTAAAATTAAAGGGTGAAATGGAAATTGGCAAAGAAGATATAGACCGACACATGGAAGGTCACATGGCGGGGACTGTGGTACAGGAAAAACCTATAGCGTATGAAAATATAGGCTTAAATCTTGCGGGACAAAAAAATTACTTTCAGTTAGAACACACTTACATACCTAGATTAAACCCCAACCAAGAAGAAGAAATAGAGCTGATGCAAAAGGAAATAGAAAACCTGACTACGGAAACTAGGGAACTGTTGCAGGACGAACGAGCAAATAAAGAGCAGAGAGAATCATTTGAAACTTTGGGACCGCGTAGATATTCGGGTATGATACCAAGTTCGTTATTTAAAAATTCTGAAGGTAAACCAGCTTCTGTGTCGGATTTGCAATACAAAATAGACTACATTATTGATACTTCTCCTTACGCTAATGATAAGAGTCATTTTAGAGGTGATTATGGTAAACCTTTATTTTGGGTAAGGGGTATGTCTGGAACTTTGTATGATGATAACGACAAGCCTATAAGAGTTGATGCAGTTATCGCTGAAATACAAAGTGACTATCATCAAGAAATGAGATCTCCAAAAGAGTCTAGATTTACTAAACGTTTTATTGATAAGAACACACCGCGTTTTGAAAAACACAAAGAAAAAGTAGACGCTGTGCTAGACATAAATGAAAAATATATTGAAACACCATTAAGTGGCCCAGATGGAACAATAGAAACACCATTTCCTGCAAGAAAAATAAATCCAAATGAAGAAGTTGTTTACAACGATGGCAGTCTAAAGAATTTGTTCTCGAATAAAGTTAAAAACTTTGACGATTTTGGTTCGGATTCTGTAGAATTTAATAGATTAAGTAGTATGCTAAACGAGATGAGCAGAACAGGTATAAAAATTAATCTTAAATACAGTCCTACCGTCAACTTTAGTATTTTGGCATACGATACTGAACTACCAAAACGTTTCTATGATGGTTCTATTTTGCAGCGCTACAACGCTCTTGACGATAAAATAAATAAACTAAGAAAAAAACAAAAAACTGAGTCCATTGCCGAAGATGATACAGAGTATGTTAATTTTTTAGAATTCGATTTAATTAGAGAGGTTTATCAACAGCCAAATGATTATGCGCCCGCAAAAACTGTGACCGCAGTAGTGGATGTTTTACAACAGCGCTTTGACGAACAACCAACGAAGCCCAGCTATCTAGGTGGGCAAATTATTCCAAGAGCTGCTGAAAAAACAACACTAGAAGAAAAAATGTTGCACGACATTGAAAAAGAAAACTTTAGTGATTATTTAGATTTTGTTGTTGCAGAAGTTAGTAGCAATAAAAAAGGTTCGGCCGGCGCAAGAATTAAAGAGTTGGCTACGCAAATGGGACGTGACGTGGATCTTAGTAGCATTAGAACTTTAGAAGAAGCTGTAGAGGCTAATAAAGATCGTAACAGAAACTTCAATGATCTAAATAGTTTTAGTACGACTTTTGATTTAGTTGTGCCGCGTGAATTACAAAGTCAACTTGGTGTAGAGCAAATAAAAGATCAGTTGGCGACGCGTATGCACAATAAACTACAGACCAAAAAGAAAATTGTCGACGCTTATAAAGAAACGGCTCAAGAATTAATACAACGTCCAGAAGTCGCAGAGTTATTTCCTAAAATAGATAACATCGAGAAAAAATTAAATGAGTATTCTTCGGCCGAAGAACCGAAGGGCTACAAACAGTATGCAGATGAGTACGGCATGATTCCTGAAATCAATCAGCCGTTTGCTGAGTCTTATGTACGTAAAGGGGTTTTGAGTACGATTATTAATCAATTGAAAAAGGGCGGTACTACTGTGGCCGTGCCTAACAACAAAGGTTTTCTAGCCACTAAAACTTCTTCGCAGACTGCGGCGGGTGGTATCTATGATTTGGCGGCACAGGAGTTGCGTGATATTGCTGCGCAGTATGATTTACCTGTTCAAGAAGCTTCTGGTGAGATGTCAAATGTATTTACTGGTGGTTTCTTTATTATAGACCTACAACCGTTGCGTGAGCTGATTGATAGGGGTGAGTTTGAAGGCTTTGAGGGCTACAAAAAAGGTGGGTTGGTCAAGGCTCCCCCCGCGTTATACAAAGTTAGTTACGGTGACTATGGTCGAAGCTATAAATAAAGTTATAATAAATGTATGAAACAACCAGAGACAATCAGACAACTGCGTAGTATCTTAATTAAGATGCGTGACTTTGATGTAGTGCAGTTTTGTTTGGACAATCCAGAACTAGAATTAAATGAAATGATGCGGGCCAAACATCGTTTGGAGCTAGACACTCAATCAAAAATTATTACCCAAGAACTCATTGAAAAGATTAAGAGGAATTTGTAATGGCTAAACTTAAAATAGTACAAGCGATCGATCCGAACAAGCACAAGGCCAAATGCACGTCGCAAAGTTCGAGTCGTAACGTATCTTTTTCGCACATGAACAAGGACAAGAAGCGATCTTTTAAAAAATATCGTGGACAAGGCAGATAAAACTTGCAATAATTTCCATATTATGACACTAAGACTTGACGGTAAAGTGTCTAGTTTGGCAGATAGTCCATGCGTCGGTAGATGTTCGGTCCAACAATGGGGCGACAAAAGATGCAAAGGCTGTGGTCGTTACGAACAGGAAACTGTATCGGCTTATTGGAATGGCTTGCCAGAAACAGAACGTAAATTAATTAATATACGTAATGTTTTTGAAGGCTACGAAATACGACACTTAGAAGCTAAGTAATAAGTCAAACTAGGTAGAGTTAAAAACCTGTACAATTACGGGTAAGGAGAAGACGGCGTTAGATATGGCTAAAAAATACATTCATGTTAATCAACATAAGATCAAAGCTAACTTAAAACACGCTACCAATGAGCCAGTTATCACTATAAAAGAAGGCAAGACCAACACTTATTGTCATGCGGTAAAGATTAAAGGTGATTCGATAGTGCGGTATGGTGAAGATGGTAAACCGATCCTTGGTTGTGGCGCGCGAGTGGTCATTGAAACACACGCGGATATAGAAATAATTAAGTAAAAAGGTTGAAAGTTAGTTGTTATAAGGACTAGGGACGAAGGACGAGGGACCAAGGACCTAATGTGAACAAAACCTAGAAATTATGTGTAAATTAGGTAAAAACGACCTAAAAAGCCTTTCCCATATAGACCTAATTTATAAATACACCTAATGTGAATTTCTATTTCTCTGACTTTTTCAAGAACTGACTATCAAAATTTAGCAATAAAATGACATTATGGCATTAGGTAATGCTGTAGACTAGGTCCTATAAGGGTTTCGACCTAATTTCTACCACATTATGTCCACATTATGTACATTATGTGGAAATTAGTGTTATTATTAGGTACTCACTTCTCTCATGCTTAGACGACATTACTCTCCCCCTTGTCGTCTAAGCTCTTTCTATGTTTAAATTACCCTCAATGGGAAAAATAAAAGACCAAGATATAGTAAGCAACACTTTTGATATTACAGAAAAAGCCAAACGCTTTGCTGAAGAATTTGTTTACAACGATGGCAGTAAGACTAAAGAAGAGTGTGCAGTTTCTGCGGGTTATTCTAAATCTTCCGCTTCTGTTAGGGCCTCTGAGCTAACCAATCCAAGAATGTATCCTAAAGTTGTTAAGTTTATTGAGCATTTACAAAATCAATTAGCAAGTAAATACCAAGTTACTTATGGTAGGCACATCAGAAAACTAGCTGAGATTAGAGATGCTGCTATGGATAAAGGTAATTATACATCTGCTGTTGCTGCCGAAGTACAAAGAGGGCGTGCGGCTGGCTTGTATGTTGAGCGTAAAGAAATTAGAACGGGATCTTTAGAAAGCCTATCTATTGAAGATTTAAAAACTAAAATTAAAACGCTTGTGGGTGACTACAAACCTTTATTAGATGAAGGAGTAGATGAAGCTACCATTATTACCCAAGACCCTGTTAATAAGATCGAACGATAGGCTTGTTGCTTTTATTTGGGTGTTCACGATCCATTATCTGCTTGTAGATTTCATCTCTAACTTTTTTCTTGGTATCTCTATCAAGTTTAGATAGTATTTTAAGCTCTTGAATTTTTGGTTTATGGGTTTTAAATGTCATGGCCTCTCTTGTTGTCCATGTCCATTCTACGCTTGTGCCTAATATGTCGCTGTAGTGTCCAAACATATTAGTATTTTGGAGTTAAAAAGACAATGCAAAGCACTATAGCCAACATTACTAAATTATCAATCAGCACTTCGATCAACTCCGTACTCCTTGTCTATATCTCTAAATATAAGTTGGATTGCATCATCTTGTAAAACTGTGTGGTCGTGTTGATGAATAAACTTATCGTTGTCATAGATAACTATTGTTATCTTCATTTGATAGTCGTCTAACTTAATTTTCATTAGCTTTGCTCCTCTAGTATAGCTTCTATTAAAAACATAATATCTTCACGAATATCGGCACATTTCATAAAAGCCGAATCCTCAATACCTGTATATTTTTCAACAAGTAATTCGATATCATCTGTTAAACCCTCAAATCCTTTTTGATTAAGGGTAAGTTTGTTATTAACATTACCTTCTTCATCAATATATTTATCTACATAATTACTCATGCTTCCTCCTCTTTTAATTTTTGAGATAAAAAATCTTTGTTGGTCTGTAGCCATACATTTTTAGATACAGAAACCTCTTTGTAGGCTCGACAATCACTTAAATAGCTTTGATATAAGTCATCTATCCGAATCTCTTTATCAGACCTTTTTTCTTGATAGGTAAAATCAATATCATTCGGCATTTTAATCATTGTTTGAGTCCTTATAGTCTTTGTAATGAAGTTTTATTTCGTTAGGTCTTGAATCGGAACATTCATCTTCTGTCATTTTGCATACAGGACAAGATAGAGTTATTGATTTTTTATGAATATAATTATTGTCACAATCGCAATCCCAATAATTAGGGTCTGTTATAACTATCATAGGGTTAGGTCTTAGCATTTCTTCATTCATTGTCGGACTCCTCTAAATCATCAATATCTAATCCTTCTGCTAAGTATGAAGCATCATAATTTTCTACTCTGTATGTGATTACTTTTCCGTCATCATCTTCAAGTGCGTTTCCGTCCTCATCTAGTCTATAAAAAGTTAAATCCCATACTGCAATATTGTTGTATTCTTTTTTAATCTTATCGCTCATTGTCGTACTCCTCATCTGTTCTTTCGTCAGCCCAAAATCCTTCATCTGATCCACAAGATAAACAAACATTAGTTTTTAAATTAATATCTCTACTGCCACAACACATACAACATTCGGGCATTTTTGCTATTTCTAACCAACTGTAATCTCGTTTCATGCTTCCTCCTTATATTTCTTCGTAATGTTCATCGTAAAAAGAACACTCGTCAACATCATAGTTAACTCTTTTTATGCCTTCTTCTGTAGGTCTACCTCCTGAATCTATACCGAACATAACTTTGTCTCTTGCTTCTTCTATTGAATCAGCTTCGACCTCGTACTCGTGATAGATTCTTTCTTGTAAAATGATTTTGATTGTTTTCATGCTTCCTCCTTTATATCTCCCGTGGTTTCTCGGATAATTAATTTGCTAGAGATAATATCTTCATCATTATAATCTCCGATATCTACTTTTTTTATAGCTTCATCTTCATTTTTTGCTTCTACTTTTACCCATTCTCCATAAGTGGTTGACTGCAATACTGAATAACTTTTCATGCTTCCTCCTATATTAATTCTTTTTTGTGGTTGTAATCGCCTTCGTTCATGCTTTCAACCCATGTCCATTTATCTTCTATTCTGTAAAGAATATCTTTGTAACAAGATTGACCATGAACAACAAGTGCTATATCGCCTACCCAAGCGGGACAATCTGGAACATATTTATTTAAGATAACCACATTGTATAAATGATGTGGCTCAAAATCGCCATTCATAGTTCTTCCATAATGCTCGTTTAATGCTTCTGCAATTTGACCTAAGTCTTTTTGATTTGGTTGACTCATGCTTCCTCCTCTTCTGCTGTTATTAATTCGTCTATAATATCCCACATATCAACTATTGCTTTTGATACTTCATCAGAACAATCACCAACAGCATCATCTAATTTACTCATGGCTCTTTTAAGCTCTCTATGTTTTTCTATCTTCATGCTTCCTTCTCTCTGTTAAAAACTTCTACTTCCCAAAGCCAATCTTTTAATCCATTAGCTATATCATCTTTGTCAGTAATTTCTTTGTGTTTAGTAGAAACAATTTTGTATTTACTTTCGTCCTCGTACTTGTTTTCCGTTGCGTCATGAAAGTAATCAATACTTGCTGACTTTTCATAACCCACTTCATAACTTGTATATATTGGATCTTTACTCACGCTTCCTCCTCTTGTAGTTTGTATTTAATTAAATCCCATGCGTCATCCATTTGCTTGTGAATATCTGTGTAATCTTTTGGTTTACCTAAACCAAATAGTCGTTCCTCGATAGTGTCAATAGCATTATCGAGGCTCAATTTTTGCCAATCGGCTAGTAGTTCTTGCTTGTTCATTAGTCCCCTATAGAATCTAAATTATCATAATGAAGTTCAGACAAAAATTCTTGCCAACTCTCCTCGACATTTTCAACAATAAAGGGATAAGCCTCTGTTGAAACTAAACCTTTTAATTCTAAGATAAAATCCTTGTCGTCTGTCCAATGATGTTCACAACTAATAAAATAGCGTGAGCATAAAACATCAACCTCCATTTCTGTATCTTCTATTTCGTGAAGAATCCAACCTATTTTACTCATTTAAAGCAACCTCCTCTCTAAATTTAATATTTAAAATATCCATAACTGCTTCGTCTAGTTCGCTATGATTGTAAACATACCCCATACCATGAGGATTTTCTCTTTCAACTCTAACCCACCTAAGACCATATTTTCTTTCCTGCAAAGTAAAATCAAAATTAACCTCTTTTCCTTCAGGTGATTTAACTGTAATGGTGAATTCTTTTTTCATTACACGACCTCCTTGATTAAATCTGACTCGTGAATAATTACATCTCCGACATGTCTTGAACCACTCCAAAGTCTTATATCAACCATATCGTCTGTTAAATAACGCAAGACATAAGTCTCAAAAATATTATCAAAATTTCCGTTATATATAACCCTGTCTCCAGTTTTAAATTTTTCCATTACGCCACCTCTTCTAATTCGTTTAAATAATCGTTCACAATTTCTTCACCAATAATATAAACGTACATATTTACAACTTTTTCTGGGTCGGATAAATCGGTAAAAACTTCGCCAAAATTAAATTGCTCGTACTCTTTAATAAAATTGATAACATCAAAAGCCATATCACCTAGCCATTGTTTAGCTTTGTAAGTTCCTATGATGTAATAGTCCTCATTAAAAGCGTAGTGGTGTAAGTCGTATTTCCAATCATTTGGTTCATTTTCTTCATGCCATGCTTTATTTTCTTTAATGTAATCATCGAAGTATTCTTTGATCTCTTCTCTCTTATAATCCATATTTGTTTCTCCTATAATTTGTTAAAAACATACTAATAATTTATAGCATATCTCCCATAAAGTAAAGAATTATTTACTCTTTTATTTATCTAATTTAAAATGCCTTTATAAATGGCATCCCCAGAAAAAAACTTTTGGCAAGAGATAAGAAAGAAACTTAAACATTATCAATGGTTAAGGCTCGAATCCTTCGCCACCCAAGGCGTTCCCGATCTACTCGGCACAACCAAAGAAGGGCTATTATTTACTGTTGAATTGAAAGTAACCAAAAGTAATAAGATAAAAATCTCTCCGCATCAAATTGCCTTTCATAAAGCTAGAATAAACTCCCCTTGTTTTATCTTGGTTAAGTCCCTTGTCCAAGGGCAACCTAAAAAATCTCAGCTCTATCTATATCATTCGTCCAAGCTCGAAGCACTATTAACAAAAGGTCTCGAGTCGTCGTTCCTCGTCCCTGACGCATGGTTAAATATTGATCAACACATAACCAAAGCCCTTGCGACATTTTATGTCGCACGAAAAAGCCCTTGACAAGCGACGAGCTTTCCAATGGAAAGCTCGTCGCTTGTATCTGTAAACTTGTTGCTTGTATCTGCGTCATGCGTGTAGCTGGATCCAGCTCAAAAAAAGAGGCACCCAAAAAAGAAGGGCGACCACCGAAGTGATCGCCCAACCCATAGGAGTGGTCTTGGTTAGTACCCCCATACTATTTATCCTCCTTATCATTAAGCATGCCGTTTATACAAGTTTGTATTAATTCAAGCTCAGTTTTGTTTAGATTTTGTATAGATCCCAATGCTTGTGAAAGCATTGGGTTTTCAATGATTGATATATTACTGTCCATTATTTTTTCTCCTGTATTTTTCCGTTTTCATCTTTATATAAAAGATAGTCTGGACACCACATTTCTTGGTCAAAATCAAAAACTATTTTTTCAAGATCATCACCTTCAACATCATTATTATAAACACCTGACGGCAAACTAATATGTTGGACATCAGGAAGATAATCACAAATCATGTTTTTGGCTTCATCTCCCCATTCATCATTCTCAGATGAAAGAACGCCAACACGAACTTTTGTACCTATTACTATTTCAAAATCAAACTTTTTAAGTTTTATTTTTTTCATTTTAAACCTCCTATGGTTTGTTTAAATTATATAAGTATCGTCCCATACATTTATATCCATGTCAAGATTTATTTCGCGCGAAAACGCCTTGACAAGCGACAAGCTCGCCGACAGGCGAGCTTGTCGCTTGTATCTGTAAACTTGTCGCTTGTATCTGCTCGTCGACCGACGGAGCGAGATCCGTGAATCTAAATAAAAAAGAAAAAAAGAGAGGGAAGCCGAAGCCTCCCTCAAGTGTGGGGACACTAAAATTGTTATACAGCATCTTCGACAGGTTGGTGAGAAAAGACGCGAGAGTATAATTCTCGTAAAGAAATACCAACATCAATCATATCGCCTTCACGATTGTGAGCCATAACCAAACCTCGGCCTACTAAACGAACTGTATTAGTATTTGTAATGCGAAAGTTAAAAAAGTCTTGGTTAGGTTTAAACAATCCTTCTTCATCAACATAAATGCAATGGTTAAAGTTAAGCCCAACAGCTTCAACCATATCAACTTCATGGTCTGTATAACTCAACTTGTCATACATGTCCTGTAAAGTTTCTTCCTCTGCCACATCAACGAGAGTTATATCTCGTTGTACTGGGTCAATTAAATACGCTTTCATTTCTCCTCACGCTCCTTCATTAATTTTTCTAAGTTTTCATCAGACCAAATGTCTTCAATTTGCAGACAAACCGCTTTTTCTCTCTGCTCAGGAGTAGCGTCAGCAGCTCGTCCTCTTCTAAGTGTTTTCTCTTTAACAATCTTAGTATGTATTTTATTTAGGGCTTCGTCTGATACAACGTCATTGCTTTTAATTAACTCTAATATTAGTTTTTCAGCGTTATCACAAACAAAAGTTGCTACTTCGTCATTTATTTGTTGGTAGTTCATTTCTCCTCCCTATTAAACACAGCGTCCCCGAATCTCTCGGGGTTAAACTGTGGGTTATCTTTTCTTAGCATTGACGACAAGTCAAACACTAAGCCACTTGGCAAATCGTTAGCGTACTTATTCAGTACGCCAGCGATAGCAATATAATCTCTTCGAGTCATTGTATGTCCTCCAATCTTCTAGGTTGTAACTGATCGCTAAGATTAGCAATCTCCTCTATTTGGATAGTGTCGGCTCTACCATTACAAACAACAGTCACGCCATTGACAACCAAATCTCTAAGGTCATGTTCAATGCCACCAATTTCGTTGCCATTATCCAAAGTTAATTTAAATATTATCTTCATTTGTCCTCCTATGGTTTATTAAAGATATGGAAATTATATAACGAATCCCATATAAAAGCTAGTAAAATGTTATGTCGCGCGAACGCCCAAACCACAAACGACATGCTTCACCATCTCTACAATGAGTGTTTGAACAATGAGTGTCTAAACAATGAATGTATTACTATTGCTACTTGATGATCGACGGTTCGAGGGCTTGCCCCGAGGGAGGCTGAAGAAATCAATAGCTAATACAATGAATGTTTAGACAATGAATGTTCAAACAATGAATGTAGAGATGGTGAAGCATGTCGTTTGTATCTGTACCCCATCCCCCCCCAAATCACTAAATACATAACTAATATATATAGAAAGGAAATACACATAAGAAAAGATCCTAAAAAGATCGAACCCCTTTTTGATAAAAAAATATTTTAAAAATCTGCCCGAAAAAATATTTCAAATTTTTTCCCGAAAGGTATGCTCATGGTCCTATATCGTGTAAGCTTTATTCAGATGAGTACTAAAAAATGTATAGGGTGCAAGAAAACTTTCTCTCTAGATAAATTTAAAAGCGCTAATGCAAAAGGAAAGTTCCACCGTAAGATATGCACTGCTTGCCGAAGTATTGAGCAAAACAAAAGTAAAAGTAAATCTCCCGAAACCTATTTAAAAAGTATTTTTACGCACCTGCAGTACAGTCGTAAAAAGAAAAATCCGGACATGATCTGGGCTATTGAAGCCCAAGACTTAGTAAATGTTTGGCACAAACAAGAAGGTAAATGTGCTCTAAGTGGTTTGGTTATGACTTATCATAAAGATGGTGCAGGTAAAAAAGATTTAAACGCTTCAATAGATAGAATTGATCCGCACATATATTACATTCCCAGCAATATTCAATTAGTTTGCAGTCGGATAAATATACTAAAGCACACACTAAGTGAAGATTTATTATACTGGTGGTGTAAAAACATAGTCGAATACAAAGAAAAAGAATAGAATATAAAACCTATGACAGACAAAAATAATTTTGATCTAGAAAAATTCGCAGAAATGTACCCGGATGCAGCTAAAGAGCTTGTGTCCTACACTCAAGCTCTCGATTCTAAGCTACTACAAAAAGAAGGTAGTGATGATTTTATTACTTATATAAAACACATGTGGCCAGACTTTGTTGAAGGGGAACACCACAAAATATTTGCACAAAAACTAGAAGATGTAGCTAAAGGCAAGATCAAAAGACTCATTGTTAACATGCCACCACGTCATACTAAGTCAGAATTTGCTTCAGTATTTTTTCCAAGTTGGTTGCTAGGCATCAATCCCAAACTAAAACTCATGCAGATTACCCACACCGCAGAATTAGCTTTTCGCTTTGGTAGAAAGGTGCGTGATTTAATTGGTTCAGAAGAATACAAACAAGTTTTCCCTGAAGTATCTTTAAAACAAGATAACAAATCAGCTGGTCGTTGGGAAACCAACAAAGGTGGTGAGGCATTTTATGCTGGTATCGGTGGTGCAGTAACAGGTCGTGGTGCAGATTTATTAGTATTAGACGATATTCACTCCGAGCAAGACGCGATGTCACCAAGAGCCTTGGATAATGCTTGGGAATATTACAGTTCTGGACCAAGACAAAGGCTGCAACCGGGCGGAGCTATAGTTATAGTGATGACTCGCTGGTCGACCAAGGACTTAACAGGCAGATTACTAGCCAAACAATCAGAATCAAAAGCAGATAAATGGGAAGTAGTAGAATTCCCAGCCATTTTCCCAGAAACAAGTAACCCCCTTTGGCCGGAGTTTTGGAAGATTGAAGAACTAGAAGCAATTAAAGCTTCGTTACCGGTAGCAAAATGGTCGGCACAATGGCTACAAAACCCAACCTCTGAAGAAGGTGCAATTTTAAAACGAGAATGGTGGCAAGTTTGGGACGAAGAAGAAATCCCAGAAATGCAATACGTTATCCAATCGTATGATACGGCGTATTCTAAAAACGAAACCGCTGACTTCTCAGCCATAACCACATGGTGTGTGTTTACACCCAATCAAAACAATATGCAGCCGGCGTTGTTATTACTAGATGTTAAGAAAGGACGTTGGGATTTTCCGGAACTAAAACGCCAAGCTCTAAAAGAGTATAAATATTGGGAGCCAGACACAGTCATAATTGAAGCAAAAGCTACCGGTATGCCACTAACTCAAGAGCTTAGACAAATGGGTATTCCAGTAGTAAATTTCACTCCGGGTCGAGGTCAAGATAAAATTGCTCGAGTAAATGCTATTTCACCAATGCTAGAATCCGGCATGGTCTACGCTCCAGACACTCGTTGGGCAGAAGAATTAATTGAAGAATGTGCAGCTTTTCCTTTTGGAGATCACGATGATTTGGTAGACTCCACTACACAAGCATTAATGCGCTATCGACAAGGTGGATTTATAGGACTAGCTTCTGATGAAGATATGAACGATAATGAGCCAAGAAGATTAAAAGTTTTTTATTAAAATATGTCAAATAACACACCTACAAACATAGAACGTTTATCTGATCTAATCGATTTAGACATAGAATCAGGCGAGACTGTAGAAATTGAAGCGCCTACACCAGAAGATACGGATGTAGATGTTGAATTCGCTGCGGACGGTTCCGCAGAAGTAAATTATTTCCCCGACGAAGACGTACCAGATGACACCCCATTTGATGCGAACCTAGCTGAGTACATAGATGATGGCGAATTAGGCGCGCTAAGTTCTCAGCTAATGGCAGATTTTGAAGATGATCAAAGCAGTCGAGAAGAATGGGAAGAAACTTACGTAAAAGGACTCGATTTATTAGGTTTTAAATACGAAGATAGAGATAGACCATTTCCGGGTGCATCAGGAGTAACTCACCCAATGATGGCAGAAGCCGTTACTCAATTCCAAGCACAGGCATTTAAAGAATTACTACCCTCCAAAGGTCCAGTTAAAACTCAAATCATGGGCGCAACAACTCCAGAAGTAGAGCTGCAGTCTACGCGTGTACAAGAGTTTATGAATTACCAGATTACAACTGAAATGGAGGAGTACACCCCAGAAATGGATCAGTTACTTTTCTATTTACCATTAGCCGGATCGGCATTTAAAAAAGTTTATTACGATACTATGAAACAAAGAGCCTGCAGTCTGTTTGTTCCCGTCGAAGATTTATTAGTACCTTATTCAGCAAGTGACTTAAACACTTGTGAACGTGTAACACACATTGTCAAAATGACACACAACGAAGTACGTTCGCAGCAACTTAGTGGTGTCTACTCAGACATTGAAATCAAACCTTCTTATGTCGGTATTGATGATATTAAAGAAAAAACTGACGAACTAGAAGGCATCGAGAATACCTCAGACATGATGTATGAGCTTTTAGAGTTTCATGTCTCACTAGACTTACCGGGTTTTGAAGATCCCGACGGTATGCACATACCGTATGTCATTACTATTGACAAAACTTCTGCAAAGATTTTATCAATTCGTCGTAACTATCGTGAAGACGACCCGCTTAAACAAAAAACTCAATACTTTGTACACTACAAATTTTTACCGGGTCTAGGGTTCTATGGCTTTGGACTAATTCACATGATCGGTGGTCTTTCAAGAACTGCAACAGCAACCTTAAGACAATTGATTGATGCCGGTACACTAGCTAATCTCCCAGCCGGGTTTAAGGCGAGAGGACTTAGGATCAGGGACGATGAGACTCCACTTGAGCCCGGCGAATTCAGAGATGTTGACGCTCCCGGCGGAGCACTTAGGGATTCGTTAGTACCACTACCTTACAAAGAACCCTCACAAACTCTACTAGCATTAATGGGAACTTGTGTTGAGGCTGGACAAAGATTTGCGTCGACAACTAATTTACAAGTAGGCGAAGGTAATCAAGAACTACCAGTCGGTACGACTATGGCTTTATTAGAGCAAGGCACTCGAGTCATGTCAGCGGTACACAAAAGATTACACTACGCACAAAAAATAGAATTTAAAATATTAGCTCGACTGTTTTCTGAAACACTTCCTGCTGAATATCCATATCAAATTATTGGCGGCGATCAAACTATTAAACAATCAGACTTTGATGGTCGCGTAGATATTATCCCAGTCAGTGATCCAAACTTCTTTTCAATGTCGCAAAGAATTTCTTTGGCTCAACAAGAACTACAATTGGTTCAAAGCAATCCTGATATACACAATATTAAAGAAGCGTATCGTCGTATGTACCAAGCACTCGGCACAGAAAATATAGATACTTTATTTTTACCAGACCCACCACCACCAATACCAATGGATCCAGCTAGTGAAAATGCTGTAATGTTAATGGGTGGTCCAGCTATGGCGTTCCCGGAACAAGATCATGCGACACACATAGAAATTCATTTGGCCTTCATCGAAAATAAATATGTCCAAGCTAATCCGGCTACTGTCACTGCCGTCATTAGTCATGTGTTACAGCACGTTTCGTTCTTGGCCCAAGGACAAGCTGAACAAGAATTACAAGTGCAGATGCAACAGAATCCAGAACTAGCAATGCAGATGCAGCAACAAGAAATGCAGAACCAACAGGCGACGGCCCAAGGACAACCGCCTATGCCTAACGTCATGCTAGAAAATTTAAAAGCAAAAACACAATTAGAGCTTATGCAACAGCTCATGCCAAGACTAGATGAGATTTTAGAGACCGGTGACGGTGATGCAATCACTCAATTGAAGGCTCAAGAGCTACAGATTAAAGCTCAAGAAAATGCTGATGATAAAGAAATTGCAGAAAAACGTTTAGATTTAGACGAAGAAAAGCTAAAATCACAGGAAGACATCGCTGCTATGAAGCTACAAGCTGATATGCAACGCAATAATAACCGAGGAGGTTAAGATCGACGAACTTAATTTCGCGCAAATGGTTCAGCGCGCTATCTCGAAAAGAGAGGAACAGATACAAGAAATAATGTTGACTGGTAGTGTCGAAAACCATGAGCATTATCAAAATCTTGTGGGTCAAGTCCAAGCGTTGAATTTTGTTAGAGAAGAAATTCGAGACTTATTAAAACACACGGAGACGTTTAATGACTAAGACTACACTAGAGAAGAAATGGGAAGAGGATACTAAAAATAAAAGCGTTTTAGAAAAAGCGTATAAGGGTGGCAAAAAGAAAAGCGACCCCGATTCACTAGACCCCAAAGCATTAGACCAAAGTGTAATAGATCAGCTACCAGAACCAACTGGTTGGCGTTTAATGATCCTACCGTTTAAAACAAAAAAAGTAACCGAAGGTGGTATTCATTTAGTAGACAAAGCGTTGGACAGACAACAAGCCGCTACTGTTTTAGGTTATGTATTAAAAGTAGGCCCGATGGCTTACTCAGGCGAAAGATTTTCTTCCGGACCATGGTGTCAAAAAGGTGACTGGGTATTGTATGCACGATACGCAGGCTCAAGGATTGACATTGAGGGCGGAGAAATAAAAATACTCAACGATGATGAAATCATCGCGACAGTATCGGATCCAGAAGCAATTCTGCATAACTTTTAACTACATGGAGAGGTACCATGCCAGAAACTAAATTTAAAAATTTGAGCCAAGCTGATGAGCTTGTACCAATGGACACGGACGGCGAAGAAGTAGAAATAGAACTTGAAGAAGGTTCAACAACTACTATTAAGTCTGACGTTGTCGAAGAGATGATCGAAGAAAATAATAACGAAGAAATAAAAGACGAAACAGAACATGAGGAGTATAGCAAGGGTGTACAAAAGCGAATTGATAAGTTAACCGCAAAGTTACGCGAAGCAGAACGTCGCGAACAAGCTGCAACATCATACGCACAAAATGTACAGCAAGAAAATACAACTCTAAAAACAAAAACTGAAGAGTTAGATAATAATTATATTTTAGCTGAAGCAAACAGAATAACCGCTGAAACTGAAAAAGCTAAAAGTGAATTAAGAGCTGCAAACGAAAACGACGACATAGACAAACAAACAGATGCCCAACAAAGGCTCGCTGTGTTAGCCGGTGAAGCGCAACGTGTGCAAGCAATTAATAAACAAAAGGAGAAGGCTGAGACAGAAATTCAAACGCCTTCTATTCAACAACAACAAACTTCAACGGAACAACCAGTTCAGTATGCTGACCCCGATCCTAAAGCTCAAACTTGGGCGGAAGAGAACGAGTGGTTCGGTCAAGATCGAGCCATGACTATGACTTCTTTTGCTATTCATCAAGAATTAGTAGACGAAGGCATTGATCCCACGGGCAATCAGTACTATACTGAAATTGATAAGAGAATTAGAAACGAGTTTCCTCACAAATTTGATGAGGACTCTTCGCCTAAAACCCGAACCGTTCAAACGGTTGCATCTGCTAAACGCAGTGCAAAAACTGGACGCAGCAAATCTGTGAAACTCACACCTTCGCAGGTCGCAATTGCTAAAAAACTTGGTGTGCCACTTGAAGAATACGCGAAGTATGTTAAATAAACGTGGAGGAAACATATAATGGCTAACAAAAAAACTGACGAAACTCGTCAACCACGCGAAGCTCAAACCCGAGAGAAAACTTCTCAAAGGAAACCATGGGCTCCACCATCCGCTTTGGATGCACCGAAACCACCTGAAGGATATGTCCACAGATGGGTTAGAACTGAAGTAAGAGGTTTTGATGACCGCAAGAACATGAGTGCCCGACTCCGTGAGGGGTGGGAACCAGTTCGAGCCGATGAATACCCTGACTTCGAGTATCCAGCCCTTGACACTGGCAAATACGACGGAGTGATTGGTGTTGGCGGATTAATTCTTTGCAGAATTCCACGCGAAACCGTGGATGAAAGAAGTCAATACTTCAATGCAAAGACCCGAGATCAAATTCTAGCAGTAGACAATGATCTGATGAAGGAACAAAATCCAGCCATGCCTATTAATAGTAATAGACAAAGTCGCGTAACATTTGGCGGAAACAGAGAAGACTAAGGTCTAATTTGTTTCTTAATTTTAATTTGTTATATACGGAAAAGATACAATGGCAAATACAGATGCAGCATTTGGTTTAAGACCTTATCAAGGTTTTGCACCATCAAATGCTATCCCACAAGCTAGAAAATACTTAATCAATCCATCAGGATACGGAACTACCATCTTTCAAGGTGATTTAGTGAAGTTTAATGCTGGATATATTGAACAAGCTGGTGTTAGTGATGCTAACATCGTTGGTGTATTTAATGGCGTGTTCTTCCAATCCGCTGATGGTCCAATATACAAAAATAATTATGTGGCTAGCACAACTGCTAGTTCAGGTGATATTGAAGTATATATTTACGACGATCCCAACATGTTGTTTTTAGTTCAGGGCGATAGCGCTACTGCAACTACTCAAGCAGCTGTTGGTAGAAATGCTGATTCGGTTGGAACTGGCGGTAGTACAACTACTGGACTGTCTTCCAGAGAACTTGACGTAAGCACTCTCGCAACAACCCAAGGCCTTCAATTGAAGGTTGTAGGTTTCGCAGACGACGACAAAAACGGACTTGTCGCAGGTAAGCACGCTAACATGGTAGTCATGATTAACGAGCACGCCTACAGAGGTCCAATAACAGGTACATAAACAATGGCAATATCTAGAGCACAATTAGTTAAGGAATTAGAACCCGGACTAAACGCACTTTTTGGTCTTGAGTACGACAGATACGAAAATGAACACGCTGAAATTTTCGACTTAGAATCATCTGATCGAGCTTTTGAAGAAGAAGTAATGCTGTCTGGTTTTGACGTAGCGCCTGTAAAGTCTGAAGGATCAGGAGTGGCTTTTGATACAGCTCAAGAGTCTTTCACTGCTCGTTACAGTCACGAAACAGTTGCGCTAGCGTTTAGCATAACCGAAGAAGCAATCGAAGATAACTTGTACGACAGACTGTCTGCAAGATATACAAGAGCGCTTGCAAGAAGTATGTCAACTACCAAGCAAATTAAAGCTGCCTCAGTTTTAAACAATGCCTTCAACAGCAATTTCGCTGGCGGTGACGGTAAAGAGCTTTGTGCTACAGACCACCCTACAATTAGTGGTGGATCTTTAAGCAACGAACTCTCTACTGCAGCTGACCTAAACGAAACTTCTCTTGAGCAAGCATTGATTGATATTGCGGCGTTCGTAGACGAACGTGGATTAAAAGTAGCAGTACAAGGAACTAAGTTAATTATTCCTAAAGAGCTACAATTCACAGCTGATAGATTGCTTGAGTCACCCGGTAGAGTAGGAACTTCTGACAACGATATTAACGCTGTTAGAAATATGGGTATGGTCCCTCAGGGATACGTAGTCAACCACTACCTTACTGACACTGACGCTTTTTTCATCAAGACTGATGCACCGAACGGATTCAAAATGTTTGAACGTTCGCCAATCAGAACTTCGATGGAAGCAGACTTCGACACAGGTAATGTGCGTTACAAGGCAAGAGAAAGATACTCTTTTGGATTCTCGGATCCAAGATGTGTATTCGGTTCTCCCGGAGCATAAGTTCACACTTAATTAAGAACCTCGCCGGTGGTTTTTAACTCAAACCGGCAATAATTAAAAGAGAGGCTATACGCCTCTCTTTTTTTGGTATAATATTCAACTACTAGGATTACTTTTAATTGTTTTATCAACTGACCTAGCAGACAAGCCAAGATGATAAAACTTATTTCCCGAGGAGGAAATTATGGCAAATTCAACTTTTAGTGGACCAGTCAGGTCCGAAAATGGTTTTAAAGTAATATCAGTAAACAGCACCACTGGTGCAGAAACTGATGTAGTAGATATCGCATCAACAGGTATTGTTACTAACAAATATGTAAAACACGTAGGTTATGCTTCAGGAGTAACAGTAAACTCTACAGCAGGTGATTCACCAACTATCGGTACATTTGTACAACCAGCTAACACGATCATTACGGACATTAAAATTTTCTGTGATGTTGCACCAGTAATAGGTACTGGAGATATAGGTTATGAAGTAGGTACTGCAAGCTCAGGAGCACAAATTGTTGCAACTCAAGCTGATGAAATACTTGATGGCGGTACAACTGTTGTTGTGCACAACGTAACTCAAACTGCTTTAGTGCTTCAAACACAAGATGGAACAACAGCTCCAGCTTCTGTTCAATACACAGATACAGCAAGAAATATTTTTTGTAACATTACTAATACAGTAGATGCTACAACCGCAGGTTCTTTTACGTTTATTATTGAATACACGCAAATAGCGTAAGGAGTAAATTATGGCTGACGTAGTAACAAGTCAAACTATTCAAGATGGCGGAAAAACCGCTATCTTGAAGTTTACAAACGAATCTGACGGTTCTGGCGAAGCTGCAGTTAAAAAAGTAGATGTTTCTGCTTTAGCAACTGATAGTGAAGGTAATGCTTGCACCAGTGTATCTATATCTAGAATATATTGGGCAACTAGAGGAATGGCAGTTGACATCTTTTTTGATGCTTCGACTAATGTTTTAGCTATTCCTTTGCCGGCTGATAGTACAGGCGATGAATATTATGATTTATTTACAGGTATTCCCAACAATGCTGGAAGCGGTGTAACTGGAGATATAGATTTTACAACAGTTGGACACAGTGACGGTGACGCTTACTCGATAATTTTGGTTTTAACTAAAACTTTTTAATTAATAGTCTAACTTTGTAAAGAGGACTAACATGGCAACATCTGGGACTACAACATTCGATCTAACGATTGATGAACTAATTGAAGAAGCTTACGAAAGATGTGGGCTTGAATTACGTACAGGCTACGACTTAGACTCAGCAAAAAGATCATTAAATATAATGATGGCTGATTGGGCCAATCGTGGATTAAATCAGTGGACAGTTGCACAAAGAAGTTTTACCACTATTAAAGGCACTAGCGACTATGCTTTAGCAGCAGATGTAGTAGATATTACTGAAGCTGTTATAACTAGAGATAGTACGGATATTCAAATGGAAAGAATTAGTCGTTCTGATTATTTGTTTACACCAACTAAAACACAAGAAGCTAGACCCACTCAATTTTTCTTAGACAGACAAACAACTCCCGTTGTTAAGTTATTTCCAACTCCAGAAAATTCTACTGATGTTATTAAATACAATGTCTTAACTAGAATACAAGATGTTGGTGACTACACTAATAACATGGAAGTTGTTTTTAGATTTATACCTTGCATGGTTTCAGGTTTAGCTTATTACGTAGCTTTAAAAAGAGCCCCAGAAAAAGTACAGCTTTTAAAATCAATTTATGATGAGGAGTTTGACAGAGCAGCTTTTGAAGACATAGATAGTGTCAGTTCAAGATTCTTGCCCGGTAGAACTTCAATTTAATGGCATTTGCAGCTGGGAAAAAAGCCTACGGTTTATGTGATATTTGTGGGCAAAGATATAGATTGCTTACGTTAAAAAAACAATGGGATGGGTTAAAAGTCTGTGCTCAAGACTACAGTGAAAAACATCCCCAACTACAACCTAAACATCACCCAGCAGATCCTCAGGCTTTAAGAGAACCTAGACCAGATACTGATGTAGAAGTAGATAATGGCAGAGTGTTTACAAACTTAGATAATATTGGCTCAATGATAATAGGAAACCAATTAACAGCTTCTATAGGAACTGTTACAATTACATCATGACACTAAGCGAACTAAAAACCTTAATTCAAAATTTTGTTCAGAGTACTGAAACAACTTTTGTAAATACGTTAGACGACATAATTAAAAATGCAGAAGAAAGAATTTTTGAGTTAGTTCAGTTTGATTATTTTAAAAAAATTCAATCTGGTGTGTTGACTACAGGTAATAGATTTTTAACAGCTCCTTCAGATTTTATTTTAACAAATAGTTTGGCTGTAATAGACGCTAACAATGATTATCATTTTTTATTAAAGAAAAATGCGTCCTTTATGCAAGAATATAATAAAGACATAGCAGACACTTCTTTAAGAGCTTTACCGAAATACTACGCAGATTTTGATAAAGATTTATCTTCAGCATCTAACAACGGCTCAACCTTAACTATTGCACCAGTTCCTGATTCTGACTACGCAGTTGAATTAAACTACATATACAAACCAAACAGTTTAGTAACGGATACAACTGGGACATGGTTATCTAAAAATGCAAGAAACGGTTTATTATATGCCTCTATAGTTGAAGCCTACACTTTTTTAAAAGGTGATGCGGACTTAATGCAACTGTATGAAACTAGATTTGTACAAGAAATAGAAAGACTTAAAAACAGAGCAGAAGCTCAAGGGAGACGTGATGAGTATAGGTATGATTCTTTACGTAATACTGCTACGTAATATATGGAAAAAATAAAAAGTTTAGAGGGTAGAACTGTAGCTATTGTAGGACTGGGAGCGAGTTGGTTTGACTACAATTTAGCTAAATCTCACGACCAACATTTTGATGAAGTTTGGGCAATCAATAGTGTAGCTTCAGTAATATTTCATGATCGTGTATTTATGATGGATCCCCCGTCTAGATTTTTAGATAGTGATGATGCAGGTAGTCAAACTAATAGTATTAAAAAATTTTTAATTGATCACGATAAACCTATCTACACCTGCACTGAAGACGAACGTTGTACTAAAAACTTACAGCAATATCCTATTAAAGAAATAGTTAGAGACTTAAACTGCCACTACTTAAATAATACAGTTGCGTATGCGATTGCTTTTGCACTTTGGAATAAAGTAGGTAGATTAAAACTATTTGGTATAGATTTTTCTTATAAAGAAAATTTGCATTTTGCCGAAGCGGGCAGAGGTTGTGTAGAATTTTGGTTATGTAAATGTTCAGAAGCAGGTATGCAAATTGAAGTTGCTGCTAGTAGTGCATTACTAGATACTTCTGTGCCTTTAGAAGAAAAACTTTACGGATATCACAGATTAAAAGACCCTTTGGTCCCAGTTATGCTAGAAAATCAAACTTTGAGTGTAGATAAACAAAGTTCTGTAAATAAAAAATATATGCAAAAAACAACCGGAACTTTAATTGGTAGACACGATGAACATTTAAAAGTAGGAGAACCTAAAAAATGGTAGATGAAATAACGCCAAGTGGCTTACCAGAGCTAGGTTTAATTGAAGCAAGGACGCAAAACTTTGGCGGGCATCCACCAGAATTTTGGGCAGAAAGACTAACAGAAAAAATAGTTGGTCATTCAGATGATAATGAGCCTCACGTTAAGGAACAAGCAAGAGCCTATACAAATTTAATTTACAAAGTTTGTTTGATTTACATTGAAAATGCTATAAAATCATATAAAGCTACTCTTATTCAAGAACTTATTAAGTCAGGAGAAGAAGACATAGCAAAAATTGTAAAAAGGATATAATCATGGCTATAACATCTACATTAACAACTTCTTTTAAAAAAGAACTTCTGCAAGCTACGCATAATTTTTCTACTGGTGGTAATGCTTTTAAACTAGCCTTGTACACAAGTAGTGCAACTTTAGGTGCGGCAACAACTGCGTTTACAACAACTAATCAAGTATCAGGTACTAACTATACTTCGGGTGGTGCAGCTTTAACAAAAGTAGAACCAACTTCTGCAGGAACAACAGGATTCACTGATTTCGCTGACCTAACTTTTGGCACAGCAACGGTTACTGCTAGAGGGTGTATGATTTATAATGATACTAATAGTGATAAAGCAGTAGCTACTATTGATTTTGGTGGTGATAAAACGTCAACTGCTGGAGATTTTACTATTGTATTTCCTGCAGCAGCAGCCAGCACAGCGATTATTAGAATCGCTTAACGAGGCCTTAAATGGCTAACATTAATGGTTGGGGTCGAGGTACTTGGGGCCAACTAACTTGGGGTGAACCCTTACCCGTTACACTTAGCGCACCAAACGCAGGGACATCAGCACTAGGCACAGTTGCAGTAGACGCTGAAGCAAATGTAACCCCAGCATCTTTATTAGGAACAGTAGGCGCTCCAGTTGCGGGTGTAAACGCACAAGCCATAGCTACTATACAAGGGGCAGTTGGTACAGTAGGCAGTCTTTCCGTAGCTGTAGATGGTGAAGCTATTGTAACCCTTACTGGATCAGGCACTGTAGGTACAAGTGCAATAGGAACTGCTACAACAATATCAAATAACAATCTATCGGTCACTTTAAACGCTGCCACAGGATCTGTTGGAGCCGTTACTACAGATGCAGAAGCAAATGTTTCTTTAGAAGGAGTAAGTGCTACAGGAAATGTCGGCACAACATTAGTATGGAGTTTAGTAGATGATTCTCAAACATCTAATTTTTCGTCTGTAACAACAACACAGACACCAAATTGGGATGATGTCGCAGCATAAAAATTGGATAATCTAAAAAATAATATGTTAATATTTAACTCTATAATATCTGAGGCAAGATAATGGCAAGTACATACGTAAATGATTTAAGACTTAACGAAATGGCCACTGGAGATCAGTCAGGTTCATGGGGTACAGTCACAAACACAAATTTAGAATTAATCGGTGAAGCATTAGGTTATGGCACCGAAGGCATTACAACTAATGCTAATACCCATACTACTACAGTAGCAGACGGTGCATCTGATCCCGGCAGAGCAATGTATATTGAATACACAGGTACGCTAGATTCAGCTTGTACTATTACTATTGCACCTAACACTCTTAACAGAATGCACTTTATTGAAAATGGGACAAGTGGTTCGCAAAACATAATTATTAAACAAGGCTCTGGAGCAACAATAACTATTCCTCCGGGAGATACTAAAGCAGTTTATCTAGACGGAGCAGGAAGTGGAGCAGCAGTAGTTGACGCTTTTGCTAGTCTTAACGTAGTAGATTTAAAAGTACAAGATGATCTAACAGTTACAGATGATGCAGCAGTTGGTGGAGATTTAGCCGTTACTGGTGCAGTAACAGGTGGCACAATAAATGGCGTAGGAATTATTTCTAATATCACTAACTTTGCTACTAGCATACTTATTAGTACTGATGGTAGTACAGGTACGTTAAGTTCTGCTGCAAACAATACAGGTTTTGGAGACCAAGTTTTTGATGACCTAACAAGTGGTACTGATAATACTGCTATGGGTTCAGGTGCTTTAGATGCTTTAACTACAGGTGGTTCTAATACAGGTCTTGGTCGTGCTGCTTTAGGTAGCACTACAACAGGAGGTAGTAATACAGCAGTAGGTAGAAGTGCCTTATCAACAAATAGTACAGGTGATTCAAATACTGCAGTAGGAAGAGGTGCTTTACAAGCAAGTACCACAGCTTCTGGAAATACCGCAGTAGGTAAAGATGCTTTATTAGCAAATACAACAGGGTCAGGTAATATTGG
>TARA_R110001632_G_scaffold1883_3_pt1 | contig 51763 bp, 41 predicted proteins | sample TARA_R110001632 | Tara Oceans TARA_R110001632 (sample SAMEA4398266) | marine metagenome | biome: Polar Biome; feature: [SRF] surface water layer (ENVO:00010504); material: water (ENVO:00002006), including particulate matter (ENVO:01000060) such as... | depth 5 m
ATTTTTAAGGGGGTTAAATATTAAAGTTTAATTAATTTCGAATTCCATTCTAGCTGCTTGGATCTCTTCCGAGCTTTCATAATCTAATACTCCGATTGCTAGATATTTACCTTTTGCAAGGGTTTTTGGCAACATAAAGTTAAAATCTCTGATTAAATCAGGGACTATTGTAAAATTTTTAACTTTAAGTCTTTGTTGTTCACCAGTATCTAAATTTGTTAAATCTATATAGGATGTACAATATGCTATACCATCACCTTGATTTTGTACTTCCATGTACAAGGCTTTGACTGTATTTATATCTTTAAATTGAAAATCTTTAAATTCTACTTTATTCGTTAATACGTTAGGTGGATTTTGATAAGCAAAAATTCCAAAAGCAAAAGTAGGTACAATACCTAATGCAATTGTATTTCCATCTTTCCTGGTATTAATCAAATTATCTCTTGGAGCTTCTTGTTCTATCATTAATATAGACCAAGCAGCTTTTCTACCGCTATCATCACTAGGAACACTAACTGTTACTTTAACTTTCTTAGTCTCAAAAGGTTTCAATTGAATAAAAGTAGGAGAAAGGTTTACCCATTTAGATAATGAATACTTTCCTTTTCCAGCAGGTAAGAAACTACTCTTTCCTTTTCCATTCATATCAAAGTCATATACATTAACGTTAAACTCCTTATCTGTAGAAGTGGTGTTTTTAACGGTAATATCATAGGTTTTTACTTCACCTTGTTTTTGACTGAAATGAAAATGTGATGGAGATACAGACACACCAATGGTTTTTGGTGTCTTGTCATTTTGATTTCCTTTGTTTTGTGCATTAAAATTTAATGCATAAACAGCCGAGAAAATCAACACTATCGTTAGAGAAAGTTTAGTCTTAGGGGACATTGATTCACTATTATGTTTGTCAAATAAAGCGAAAAATATATTATCTACCAAAAAAAGTAACAAAAAAATGTGTGAATTAATCATTAAATTCGCCTAAAATTAGTGCTTTCATGAATTTAAACAATCCTATCACGTATCTTAAAGGGGTTAGCAATGCTAGAGCTGGATTGCTTTCATCAGAGTTAGGGTTGAGTAAATTGAATGATTTATTGCACTATTTTCCTTATAGATATATCGATAGAACAAAATTCTATAAAATTAACAACTTAATAGATAATAATTCTGAAATTCAGCTTTTTGGAAGAATAATTGAGCTTAAAACAATAAAACAAAAGAAAGGATCTAGACTTATTGCCAAGTTTCAAGATGAAACAGGGAGCATGGAATTGGTTTGGTTTAAAGGTCATAAATGGTTGAAAGATTCTATCAAGATAAATACACCTTATATTATATACGGTAGAATCAATTATTTTAATGGCAACTTCTCTATAGTTCATCCAGAAATGGATTTAGTAGAGGAATACAAAAAAAAGATACAAGCAAAACTTCAGCCTGTTTATTCTTCTACTGAGAAATTGGTAAATAGTGGATTAAGTAATAAAATGTTCCGTGGCTACCTTCAAGATTTATTGTTGCAAATCTTTGAACAGATTCAAGAAAGCTTGTCTGAAGAAATAATTAATGAATATGGACTTCTGGGTAAAAGAGATGCTTTATTAAATATTCATTTTCCAAAATCATCAGAAATTTTAGCGAAAGCTCAATATCGTTTAAAATTTGAAGAACTTTTTTTTATCCAACTTCAGTTAGTTCGAAAGAAACTGATCAGAAAGAATAAAATTAAGGGATATGTTTTTGAACAAGTTGGAGATACATTTAATAATTTTTATAAAAATTATCTTCCTTTTGATTTAACGAACGCTCAAAAAAGAGTTTTAAAAGAAATCAGACGAGACGTTGCGTCCAATGCACACATGAATCGTTTACTACAAGGTGATGTTGGTTCGGGTAAAACAATTGTGGCTTTACTATCTATGTTATTGGCGATTGATAATGGTTTTCAAGCGGCTATTATGGCTCCGACTGAAATTTTAGCAACACAGCACTATAATGCAATTCAAGAGCTCTTAGAACAGATGAATATTTCAGTCGAATTACTAACAGGTTCTAGTAAAGTTAAAAAAAGACGAGAGATTCATAAATCCTTAGAAAACGGAAACCTTAATATATTAATAGGAACTCATGCTTTATTAGAAGATAAAGTGAAATTTCAAAATTTAGGAATTGCTATAATTGATGAACAACATAGGTTTGGAGTTGCACAACGTTCTAAAATGTGGCAAAAAAATGAATTACCACCGCATATCTTAGTAATGACTGCTACACCAATTCCTAGAACTTTAGCAATGAGTGTCTATGGCGATTTAGATATTTCTGTGATTGATGAATTACCTCCAGGTAGAAAAGAAGTAAAAACGGTCCATAGATACGATAGTAATCGACTGGCAGTTTTTAATTTCATGAAACAAGAAATTGAGAAAGGAAGACAAGTTTATATCGTATATCCTTTAATTCAAGAATCAGAAGTGATGGATTATAAAGATTTGATGGATGGTTATGAAAGTGTTTCTAGAGAATTTCCTTCTCCAAAATATCAAATAAGCATTGTTCACGGAAAAATGAAACCTGCTGATAAAGAATATGAAATGCAACGCTTTGTGAAAGGAGAAACCCAAATTATGGTAGCAACGACTGTTATTGAAGTAGGAGTTAACGTACCCAATGCAAGTGTAATGGTGATTGAAAGTGCAGAACGTTTTGGCTTAAGTCAGTTACATCAGCTAAGAGGACGCGTTGGGCGTGGTGCAGATCAGAGCTTTTGTGTTTTACTATCAAGTTTTAAATTATCTGCAGAAGCTAAGACAAGATTAAAAACCATGGTTGAAACTTCTGACGGGTTTAAAATTGCAGAAGTCGATTTAAAACTAAGAGGTCCAGGTAATATTATGGGAACTCAGCAAAGTGGCGTGTTAAACTTACGTATTGCTGATGTAGTAAAAGATACTGCTATTTTATACAAAGCAAGAAATACTGCAATTGAAATTTTGCAAGAAGATCCAAACCTTTCTAAACCAGAGAACAAAGCGATACATAAAACCTATGCTGAGATTTTTAAAGCCTCAGGCGCTTGGTCAAATATTAGTTAAAATACATACCTAACATTAAACCCAAAACTATTTACTCCTAAATCTGTATTGTCTATAAGACGAAAATAAGGTCTCCAATCTGTTCCTATAACTAGTGGAATTTCTTTAAACTTATATTCTAAACCGATTTCACCAACGGCACCTAGTGCAAAAGGACTTCCTAAAAAAGCGTAGGGTCCAACTCCCGCATACCAATGTAAAGATTCACCTCCTAAAGGTCTATATACAAAATCCCATAAAAGATCTAAACCAACGCCATTTCCAAATGATAAATCTGCATGAATTCTATTGAATTCTCCCATTTGGAATACAGCATCGATGCCTACATTTCCACCGGTGACATCACCAAATCGAATTCCTAATTCTTGTGATTTAATTGTTGAAATAAATGCAAATGTGATCGATAAGAATACTATTATTTTTTTCATAATCTATACGTTTAATTGTTGTCTATTTCTATTAAGAGGATTCTTAATATTTTAAAAGTCATATAAATGTACAACAATAATTAGTGGTAATTTAATTAATTATTGATTCCATTTTGGGTTTGTTTTTAAAACCTCTTTATAAATATGACAAGTCTCATCATGAGATCCTTTTAAATAACCAGCACTCATTAAAAATTCATTGGTAATCTCTCCACCTGTAAATTTAAAGGTTTTCTTAAATAGTTTTACCCATTCATCTTTGGTTTTTGGATGATGATGATTTAACCAATTTTGAAATGAGCCCATTTCTTTTTGTATTTCAACGATTACATTGGCATTATGAATAGCAGCATTTACTTTTAATTTATTTCGAATGATACCAGCATCATTTAATAAACGCTCGCGCTCTTTTAAATCATAATTAGACACTGTTTTAATATCAAAATTTGAATAGGCTTTTCTAAAGTTTTCTTGTTTGTTTAGAATGGTATTCCAAGACAATCCAGCTTGATTGATTTCAAGAATTAATCGACCAAACAGCTCATTGTCACAATCAATTGGAAAACCATATTGAGTATCATGATAGATTTTATGGACATTTCCTTCCACTAAGTTTTTTGTATAACTACAGTAAGTATTTACTTCAGCCAAAGAAAAATTTATTTACGAATTACTGTAATTTTTGTGATTTGCTCATTTGTAACTTCATAAATAAGCACTAACTCAAGAATCTCATTGCTACCATTTCTACCAACAATGCTTTCATGGTCAATGACTTTATTACCAATTACGATTCGTTTTAAAATCGTAGAATGTAATTGAGGAGATTTTTGAAATAAAGAATTATATACTTCTTTAACCTCTGAAAAGCCTACAATAGTTGGTTTTGGTTCTTCTAAATTATACATTTTTATACTCTTAGAGAATGAAGACATAAAGCCTTCAATATTCCTACTATTATAAAAATCTAAATTCTCTTGCACTACTTGTTCTGGTGTCATTTTTTGAGTTGTAGAAACTGTTGTAATCACACTGCAAATGAGTACAAAAATTAGGTTAAGTTTATTCATTAAAATTAAATTCTAATTCCGACAAAGTTACAAAATCTAATTATTAATAAGTATTCCATATATAAAATGATAAAAGGCCTAAATAATAGACCTTTTATCATTACATAATTCTTTTTTTAATTAATATCTTCTCCTTTTTCTAAAGAAGTAATATTTGCTTGAACCCTTCCTTTGCTAGCTGCATTTGGTGCATTTTCTAGTGCCTTTTTTAAATGTTTTAAAGCATTTTTAAAATCACCTTTTGCAGAATAACCTCTAGCCAAACCATAATGAACAGGCCAAATGTCTTTATGCTTTTTTGCATTGGTTTTAAACACCTCTAAAGCTTTGTCTTTTAGTCCAAAACCAATAAGTTGTCTTCCATATTGATGCATTTCAAAAATACTCGCTTTTGGCATATAAGAATCTAATGTAGCTACAGCTTCATCTTGTTTGCCCAACTTATTTAAGATAGCTGCTTTAATGTTGGTATTGTTAAAAGTTTGCTGACTGTAAAATGTTCCAGAGATAGTTCCATTTATCCAACCCAAGGCTTCTTCTAGATCACCACCGTTATTTAATGCATAACTAGCAGCTTGTTCCCAAGTTTGACGATTAAACCCAGGTTCGTTTTGTAGTTTTTGACGGATATCGGCCAATACAATGTTCGGCACATCTACTTCAATCTTAAAAGGAAATTGTTTTTTCTCCCAATTTAATGAAGCAATTGTAGTAGTTGAAGTAACCTCATTAAACTCAAAGGTTAATTGTTCTTTGTGGGCTATTTCTTTAGTGTTAACAGTAACTTTTAATGCATCTTCAGAAGGCTCATAAAAGAAACTACCCCAAGCGGTTGTGTTTTTGTTATAAAGAATAGTAGCGGTATTATCTTTATGAACTATAATGTGCAAACTATACTTTCCTGCTTTAATTTCTTTTCCTTCAATTTTTACGTCACTAGTAAATTCTATGATGGTGTTTTCATTTGCCCCGGATCTCCAAGGAGCAGCTTTTGAGGTTCCGAAACCTAAATTATTTAAACCATAAGGAACTATTTTTCCCCAGATTTCTCTTTTATTAACACTTGGTCTAGAGTACTGAATATAAATATCTGTAATTCCAATGCGTTGAGAAACGCTTGCCATTTGACTTCCACGTGGTAAATCTAGTTGAGAAAATGAACTAAAGCTAACCGTAAGAAGTAAACTTAAAAAAAAGCTACTTAATTTGATTTTTTTCATGATGTGAAATTTTGAGTTGATTGTAGCTACAATGTATCTACATCTGAAAGTTGAACTTGTTAAGTTCTTGTTAAACGTCCTTTTTTTGCTAGATAATTAACTATTCATTAAGAAGTTGCTCTATAAAATCTTCAAATTCTTTCTTAAAATCAAGATATTTTTGTCCAGTTGCAGGTCCATTAAATCCAGTATGAATTTTACGAACATTTCCTTTTTTATCGATAAAAATTGAGGTAGGGAAAGAGAGTATTTTATTCAGCATCGGTAGTTTGTCATTAGCCAATAGTTTACTATCACTGCCATATTTAGCTAAGACAATAGGATATTTAATTCCAATTCTATCTTGTAGTCTATTAATTCTTTTAAAAGCCATATCTGGAGTTTTTGAAATCTCAAAAGCTAAAGCAATAAACTCAACTTCAGTTGTTGGATTCTCTTTTAAAAATTGCGTGTAATATTTAGTTTCATCTAAGCAATTAGGACACCAACTTCCCATAATTTGGACCACAGTTACTTTCCCTTTAAAGCGACTATCTTCCATAGTTAAAAGATTTCCGTTTTGATCAGGAAATGAGAAGTTAAATTTTTCATAACCCTCTTTTAAAAAGGTAACATCATTTGAACTAGGAAGTTCAAATGTTGGGTTTCTTTTTCCTTCAAAAGGCTCCTTCCAATGAATATTTGAATAGAAAATTCCTGATATTTTATCTCCTACAATAGTTCCAGTAAATAAGAAAGCATGTGCGCCATCAAAAGTTGAAAGTTCAAATTTATTTCCATAAATAGCTCCTTCTAAATAACGGTAATCACCCGTATTTGTTCTAAAAGTTCCTGTAATATGATTCCCGTTTTGCTCAAAAACACCTTTCGCTATGTATCGATCTTCCTCCGAATCTTTACTAAAAACAGTTTCCCAAACCCCATTTATACTTAAAGTTTCTTCTTCATCTTGAATAGGAAAACGAACCTCATTATTTTTTTCAGCTTTTACAGAAACGATTCTATCATAACTTTCAATGATAAAATTACCAGTAAAACCATTTTCTGAAATTTTTGCAGCAATATATCCTTCAAAAACAGGAGTTTGTATAAAAACAGAATCATTTTTATAGGTGATTTCATCCACTAAAATCACTTCTTCTGCATTGTAAATTTCTAAAGAGTTTTTAGAAGTTACATACATAATAAAAGGCAGTTCTTCATTGTCCTGCAGAGTAAGAACAACTCTATAAAATCCGTTTTCTAAAATTTTCGTTTGCTCTTTCGAACAAGAAATCACTAAAATAAAAGCAAGTAAAAGTGAGATTTTTTTCATTAAAAAAGTTTAAATAATATAGTTCGATTTACAACGAAGAAACTTACAATACAAACCTAAGAATTATCTAGTAGTAAAATCTTGAAAAACTTCTTTTAAAAAGTTTAATTTAATTAAATTTGCAACTAAATCTTTAAAAGCTAGATGAAGATATCATATAATTGGTTAAAACAGTTTCTACAAGTAGACTGGGAAGAAAACAAGACAAGTGAATTGTTGACAGATCTTGGTTTAGAAGTTGAAGGGATTGAAACCAAAGAATCCATTAAAGGAAGTTTGAAAGGTATTGTTGTGGGTGAAGTTTTAACTTGCGTACAACATCCAAATGCTGATCGATTAAAAATTACCACAGTAGACTTAGGGAATGGCGAACCAGTGCAAATTGTATGTGGAGCACCCAATGTAGCTACAGGTCAAAAAGTACCCGTTGCAACAATTGGTACAACCTTATATGATGACAAAGGCGAAGGATTTAAAATTAAGAAAGGTAAAATTAGAGGCGAAGAAAGTCATGGAATGATTTGTGCCGAAGACGAACTTGGTTTAGGTTCTGGTCATGATGGAATTATGGTTCTTGATAAGAAACTAAAAGTCGGAACTCCTGCTGCAGAAGTTTTTAACATAGAAACTGATCAAGTCTTTGAAATCGGACTAACTCCCAATAGAGCAGATGCCATGAGTCATTATGGTGTTGCTAGAGATCTACGAGCAGGTTTAATTCAACACGGAATTAGCTTAGAATTAATTTCACCTTCTGTAAGTGATTTTCATGTAGATGAAAGAAAACTTAGAATCGAAGTTGAAGTAGATAATAAAGAACAATCTCCAAGATATTGCGGAATCTCTATTGTAGACGTTACAATAAAAGATTCTCCTGAATGGATTCAAAATAGACTAAAAGCTATTGGAATCTCTCCCAAAAATAATATTGTAGACATCACTAATTATGTATTACATGAGTTAGGACAACCCTTACACGCCTTTGATGCTTCAAAAATTAAAGGAAATAAAGTCATTGTTAAAACCTTACCACAAGGAACCAAGTTTACAACTTTAGATGAAGTAGAAAGAGAATTGCACAAAGAAGATATCATGATTTGCGATGCCGAATCAAATCCTTTATGTATTGCGGGTGTTTTTGGAGGAATTGACTCCGGAGTTACAGAAAAAACAACATCTATATTTTTAGAAAGCGCTTATTTTAACCCAGTTGCCGTTAGAAAAACAGCAAAAAGGCATGCCTTAAATACAGATGCTTCTTTCCGTTTTGAGCGTGGAATCGATATCAATTTTACAGAATATGCTTTAAAACGTGCTGCTTTATTAATTGAAGAATATGCAGGGGGTAAAATAGCTTCTGATGTGATGGATTTTTATCCAGAAAAAATTGAAGATTTTCAGGTTTTCCTGTCCTATGAAAGTGCATTTCGACTCATTGGTCAAGAGATTGATAAAGAAACTATTAAAAATATTTTAGCTTCTTTAGAAATTAAAATAAGTAGCGAAACAGAAGGAGGGTTAGGATTAACCATTCCATCTTACAGAGTTGATGTTCAGAGAGAAGCGGATATTATAGAAGAGGTTCTACGTGTTTACGGATACAACAATATTAAATTCTCTCACAAATTAAATACTTCTATATCTTTTGATTCTAATGTAGATGTAAGAGTAGAAAATGTAGTTGCCAATCAATTAACATCTTTAGGATTTAATGAAACGATGGCAAACTCATTAACTAAAGAAGATTATATCTCACTATCAGAAAATTTAAAATCTGAATTTAACGTTGAGATGTTAAATCCTTTAAGTAATGATTTAAAAGTCTTACGTCAGTCGCTTTTATTTAGCGGATTAGAATCTGTTTCTTACAACATTAATAGAAAGAATAATTCTTTAAAATTATACGAGTTTGGTAAAACGTATCATAAATATGATACAACTTATCAAGAAGATAAACACTTTACATTATTTGTGTCAGGAGCAAGAACTCAAGATACTTGGAATGCTTCTTCTGTAAATTCTGATTTCTTTTATGTAAAAGGAATTGTCAATTCATTATTAGAAAGAATTGGATTCACCAATTTAAAAACATCCCCTGTAAAATCAGATGTGTTTTCAGAAGGAATTGTGCTCAGCTTAGGGAAAACTAAATTGGTAGAATTTGGGGTCATCAAGAAAAAGATTTTGAAAGAATTTGGAATCAAACAAGAAGTTTTATTTGCTGACTTTGATTGGGATTCAATTTTATCAATGTCTGGTAAAAAGAAAGTTAAAGTTTCTGAATTGCCTAAATTCCCTGCAGTGAAAAGAGATTTGGCGTTATTGTTAGATGAAAAAGTTACCTTTAAAGAAGTATATAATTTAGCTTTTCAATCAGAAAGAAACTTATTGAAAGATGTTGGTTTGTTTGATGTTTATGAAGGAGATAAGCTTCCAGAAGGAAAAAAATCGTATGCAGTGAGTTTTTTGTTGCAAGATGAAACAAAGACCTTAGCAGACAAACAAATAGATAAAATAATGCAGAAATTGCAACAGACATTTGAAAAGAATTTAGATGCTGTTTTAAGATAATAATAAGCTCCTTTTTGGAGCTTTTTTTATAAAGAATATGTACAAAATATTAGTCCGACCCGTTTTATTTTTATTCGATCCAGAGAAGGTTCATCACTTTACTTTTTCATTGATTCGTTTTTTATGTAAGATTCCTTTTGTAGCCTCAATTTTTAGAGGAATGTATCAAGTTGAAGATAAACGATTAGAAAGAACCTTGTTCGGAATTACATTTAAAAATCCAGTAGGTTTGGCTGCCGGATTCGATAAAAACGCGGTATTGTACAATGAGTTAGCTAATTTTGGATTTGGATTTATAGAAATAGGCACGGTAACACCAATTGGGCAAGTTGGAAATCCTAAAAAAAGACTTTTTAGACTGAAGGATGATAAAGGAATTATCAACCGAATGGGTTTTAATAATGATGGTTTAGAGGTTGCTATTGAACAATTGAAGAAGAACAAAGAGAAATTAATTATAGGTGGAAATATTGGAAAAAATACACAAACCAAACCAGAAAACTATACGGCAGACTATGAAGCTTGTTTTAAAGGTCTGCACCCGTATGTAGATTATTTTGTATTAAATGTGAGTTGTCCAAATGTAGGGAGTCATGCTAAGTTAAATGACAAGGATTACTTATTAGAATTGATTTCTGCAGTACAAAAATTAAACAATCAAGAAGTAATACAAAAACCGATTTTACTTAAAATCGCGCCCGATTTAAATAACAATCAATTAGATGAAATTATAGAGTTAGTTGCTGAAACTAAGATTGATGGAGTAATTGCTTCTAATACATCAACTACTAGGGACAATTTAAAAGCATCGGACGAACTTTTAAAAGAAATTGGTAATGGAGGTTTAAGCGGACAACCAATTAAAGCTCAAAGTAACAAAGTGATACAGTATTTATCTGACAATTCTAACAAAGCATTTCCAATTATTGGAGTAGGAGGTATTCATTCTGCAGAAGATGCGATAGAAAAAATAAATGCTGGTGCCGACTTGGTTCAAATTTATACCGGTTTTATTTATGAGGGCCCAAACCTTATTAAAGAGATTAACAAAGCACTTTTAAAATAGTTTTATGGATGTACAAATACTCTTATCATTTGTAGCATCAGTAGCTGTCTTGGCAATTTCACCTGGTCCCGACAACATCTTCGTTTTAATGCAAAGTGTTGTGTATGGCAAAAAATATGGACTAGCAACGGTGATTGGATTAATGACAGGTTGTATTATTCACACAACCTTAGTTGCATTTGGGGTGTCAGTTATTATTAAAGAAAACGAAAATATCTTTTTAGCCATTAAGTTATTAGGAGCATTTTATTTGATTTATCTAGCGTATAAAGTATTTAAAAGTGACGCAAAAATATCAATGAATGCTGATGGTATTGAAAAGAAAACGCCATTTCAATTGTTTAAAGTTGGATTTTTAATGAATGTTTTAAATCCTAAAGTAACGATATTCTTCTTGGCATTATTTCCAGGATTTTTATTCTCAGAGTCACTTTCTAGCATATTACAGTTTTATGTTTTAGGTGGATTATTTATCCTGACTTCTTTTGTGATTTTTTCTTCTATTGCTTTTTTAGGGGGAACGATTTCTGAGACCATTCAAAAAAATAAAAACATTGGAATTTGGTTAAAGTGGTTACAAATTATTGTTTTTGCGGGAATTGCAATCTTTATTTTGACATAAGTTTAATGACCTTTAAATTGTATATTTGAATCAATGAACAACGTCAAAATTATTGAATGTCCTAGAGATGCCATGCAGGGCATTAAAAGTCATTTTATAGCTACAGAAGCAAAAGCAAAATATATCAATTCTTTGTTAAAAGTTGGCTTTGATACTATTGATTTTGGAAGCTTTGTATCACCTAAAGCGATTCCGCAAATGCGTGATACAGCTGAAGTGCTTTCTAAATTAGATTTATCTTCAAATAGTAAATTATTAGCAATTATTGCGAATGTACGAGGAGCAAATGATGCCGCTCAATTTGAAGAAATTGATTATTTAGGATATCCATTTTCTATATCTGAGAACTTTCAAATGCGTAATACGCACAAAACCATCAATCAATCAATAGAAGCTTTACAAGAGATTTTATCTATTGCTACAAGATCAAACAAAGAAGTTGTTGCGTATTTATCTATGGGATTTGGAAATCCATATGGTGACCCATGGAATGTTGAAATTGTAGGGGAATGGACAGAAAAATTATCAAAAATGGGTGTCAAAATTTTATCACTATCAGATACTATTGGAAGCTCTACACCAGAGGTAATTGATTACTTATTTTCTAATCTAATTCCTAAGTATCCTGAAATTGAATTTGGTGCACATTTACATACCACACCCGATTCTTGGCATGAAAAAGTTGATGCAGCATACAAAGCAGGTTGTAGACGTTTTGATGGTGCGATTAAAGGCTATGGCGGATGCCCAATGGCAAAAGATGATTTAACTGGAAATATGCCTACAGAAAAACTCATTTCTTATTTTACAGAACAAAAAGCAACTACAGGAATTAAACCAATGAGTTTTGAAAGTGCTTATAATCAAGCATTACAAGTTTTTTAACTTATTTATAATGAAAAAAATAACAGATAAATGGTATGTAAGTTTATTCATAGTACCAATATTACTTACTTATTTAACAAATTTTCTCACTCTACCGAAAATTCTTTCAATTTGGGAATATTCTATTATAAGCTCTTTAGTAATAATTATATTAATATTTGTTTACGAAATAATTAAATTAAAGAAAAGGTGTAATTTTTTAGACTCTATTCCAACTGAAGAAGATAAGAAAATCATAAAAAAATTATTAAAATCAATTGATTTAGAGATATTTGAAGATGATGTTTTTAATCAGAATTCATGGTATGGATATAAAAAAGAAGCTATAAATAATATTATATCATTTAAATTTAAATCTCAATTACTCAAAAATAAAACTAGAGATAAGCATCTAAATAGTTTAATTATTGACTTCAATAATAAATTATTAATTTTTACAGAATATAGTTCGACGAAATTATATGGTGATTCTGAATCTTTTTATACTCCATTAAAAGATAGTGAAGAAAGAAAAATAGTAGCGAGAAGAGATTGCGAAAAAATGAATGAAATGACATCTAATTGTTTTAAAAAATTAGAAATATTAATAGAATATTTAAAATCTAAAAAATATATATGAAATTTTCAAAATCACTTTTAATTCTTCTTCCTCTTTTAGTATTCATTTCTTGTTCTAAAGATGACGGCAAAATTTCTTTTACACTTTTACAAGTCAATGATGTTTATGAAATTGCTGCGATACAAGGCGGTGAGTATGGTGGAATGGCGAGAGTTGAAACCGTTCATCAAGAATTGTTAGCCAAAAATAAAAACACCATATTAGTGATGGCAGGTGATTTCCTGAATCCTTCTTTACTAGGAACTATGAGCTATGAAGGCGATAGAGTAAGAGGAAAGCAAATGATAGAAGTAATGAATGCTATGAATTTTGATGTTGCTGCCTTTGGAAATCATGAATTTGATTTGAGTAAAAATGATCTTCAAAAAAGAATGAATGAAAGTGTTTTTCCTTGGATTTCTACGAATGTATTTCATAAAGTATCAGATAGTGTTTCTTCATTTAACCAAGAACTTAATGGAATTAATACTCCGATTAAAGGTTCGTTTATTAAAGAAATTTCTGATGAAGATGGTACTACTATCAAAATAGGTTTTATTAGCGTTTGTATTCCCTCTAACCCAAAATCATATGTACAATATACCGATATGTTTGAAGCGATTCAAAAAGAATATAAAGCCATTCAAAACAATGTTGATATTGTGGTTGGATTAACGCATGTTAAAATTGAACACGATAGAGAAATTGCTAAATTATTACCAAATATTCCTTTAATTATGGGAGGTCATGAACATACAAATAAAAATGAAAAGGTTGGAAATGTTCAAATTAATAAGGCAGATGCTAATGCAAAATCAGCCTATATTCATACTCTTAATTATGACAAAAAGACTAAAAAGACAATTCTTTCTTCTGAATTAAAAGTAATTGATGCTAGCATCAAAGACGACTCAAAAGTAAAATTAGTTGTTGATAAATGGCAAGAAGTTTTGAAAAATTTTATTACACAGATTGTAGATAATCCATATGATGTAATTTATAATACAAAAACTCCGCTCGATGGTAGAGATACACCGATACGTTCTATACAAACTAATTTGGGTGAACTCATCGCGAATTCAATGTCGTTTTCGTTTAATAATAAAGTTGATTGCGCTATCGTAAATGGAGGGTCTATTAGAATAGACGATGAATTGGTTGGAAACATCAACAGTGTAGATATTTTTAGAGTTTTGCCTTATGGTGGTGCAGTATTAAAAGTAAAAATGAAAGGTAGTTTATTAAAAAAAGTTATTAAGTACGGTGAAGCAGCAGCTGGTTCTGGTGCTTATTTACAACGAAGTAATATTAGCTACGAAAATGGAATAATTCTAGTAAATATGAAGAAAATTATTCCAACTAAAACATATACTGTTGCAGTTAGTGATTATTTAATGAAAGGTTTTGACATTCCTTTTCTTAAAAATGACAATCCAGAAGTTATTGATGTTTACAAGCCAAAAGAAAATGAGACTTCTTTTGATATTAGAAAAGCAGTGATAGAATTTCTAAAAACCCAATAAAAAAAGAGGAAGCTCTTACGAAACTCCCCCTTTTTGCACTTAATACAATTTTAACTAAACTTAAAATCTATATAACAATCCTGCATAAGCTCCAAACGGATGACCTGGTCTTAGTCCAGCAGGAACCCTAGAAGCGGCATAGGTTTCATCTAATAAATTAATGATGTTTACCGTTGCTGATAAGTTATTGTTGAAATGATATTTTCCAGAGAAATCAATAATGAAATTAGAGTCAACCAGCTCATTAGTTGGAATAGCACCACTTCCTGCTCTAGTTCTAAATTCTCCATTAAAGCGTCCATTTAGATTCAGTTCAAACTTCGAGTGTTCTAAAGACAATCCAATATTAAATTGATGTTTAGAAATGTATGGCAACTCGTCACCAGCAACAACTTCTCCCCATAAATCATCATTGCTACCAAAACTATTTTGAAATTCTGTATTAGTGTAAGTATATCCAAAAGTAAATGGTAAGCTATACTTAGAATTATTGGCTAAGAAATCATAATTTGCTAACAACTCGAGCCCGTTTACAACAACTTCACCTGCATTAAATTGATCTAAAGAACCTGTTCCACCAGTAGCGGCTAAATCACTCCCTAATAAATTGCTGTAGTGATTATAAAAGAGAACAGCTTCAGCTCTTAAATTCCCAATTGAAAATCTACTTCCTAGCTCGTAATTAATACTTTCTTCTGGTTTTTCATCTTCTTGATTTCCTGGAGGTGTAAATCCTTTGTGAACTCCGCCAAAAACGGATAGATTGTTAGTAAACTTATAGTTAGTTCCAATTCCTGGTATAAATATACCAACGTTGTTTTCTCTTACAGAAAGATTAATGCCGGTTCTTAAAACATCATTATTTCCAAAATTTTCTCTTTGTAACGTAATGTTTTCATAACGTACTCCAGGAGTAAACGTCCATTTTTTAATTTTCAATTTATAAGTTACAGAGGAAGCAAATGCTCTGGCACTACTAATTCTATTGGCATTGGTTCCTGGAATTCTGGCATTTGAAAGACTTAAATCACCATTATTTATCGCATAGTCATCAATCCACTGAAAACGATCTTCCTCATCATAATGATAACGTAAACCTATTTCAATATCATGAAAAGCATTGCCTTTATACCAATGATAATCCAATTTTGTTTGAATACCTTTAGAGATATATGTTCTATTATTAGCTCTTAGATTGATGGAGTCATCTCCATCAGAATTAATGTTTCCTTTTACCAAATCTAAATGATCAGCATAAGCCGTAGGGTCTCCAAATACATTTCCAATAGATTGTCTATCTCCATTATAGGTGATAAAATCTACTCTATACCAATTTCTTCTAAAGTAGTTATTATATAAATTAGTAGTAATTCTAAAGTTTTTAGAAAAATCTAGGGTATGTGTAAGTACGATTTGTCTATGAATATTTTTCATTAAATCGTTACTAGATCCAGCATATCTGCTGAAAGGATTGGTAGCAAAATCTTCGTCAGAAATTCCTAAATAAGTTTCATTTGATTCTTCATCTGAATATTGAAGTTTTAACTCTAACCGCTGTTTCACTTTTAAATGAGGAAAGATATTTACGCTAAATTTTGCAACAATATCGTTTTTATCAAAGCCAGTATCTTTTCCATTAAATAAATCTTTAAATCCATCCGATCCATAATTTAAATATTCAATTGAATATCCAAAGTTTTTATTACTATCTCCAATGACGGCATGCAATTGAGAAGAATTGAAGCTCCCGTAACTAGCTCTCACACTTCCTGCAAATGTATCTGGAATTTGAGTAGAAATCATATTGATAGCTCCACCTGTTGTAAACGGACCATATTGAACTTGACTGCTTCCTTTTAATACTTCAACAGCTTGCATTCTTGCAATAGTTGGAAAATAATATGCAGATGAAGCACTATAAGGGGCAGGAGCAATTAAAACTCCATCTTCCATAATGGTAATCTTAGCACTTCTTTCTGGGGAAGTTCCTCGTAAACTAATGTTTGGACGTAAACCAAAACCATCTTCTTCATAAATATTTACTCCAGGCACAGTTCTTAATGCTCTATTAATATCTGTAAAATTGAATTTTTTTAACTCTTTTGGTGATACATAATAAGCAGAACCTGTTCTGTTTTGGGCTACGTATTTGTTTCCAAAAATCACATTTGTTTTTAAGATAACTTCATCTAATTTTTGAATGGTATCAATAGATTTTTTTTCTTTTTTTTCTTTTTTTTGAGCCGTCAAACTCAATGTTATCAATACTAGAGGTAGTAATAATGATTTCTTCATTTATTTAGATTAATTATTGATAGTGTTTAAAATCGAGCACAAAAATACTACTTAATATTGATTTTACAAAGCTTATTTAGAATAAATAAAAATAAAAAAGCAATGAATTTGATTTTCAATAAGTTAAATGGAATGATTCTTAATAAAAGATTTTTGATGTAACAATTGTAATATTTTCATTTGTGTTGTATTTTTATGGCGCTAAAAAAGAGACGAATGTTACAATCGATAGATTTACAAAAAAAGCTAATAAAAGAAAGAAAAAAAGTAGTTAAATCTGAGGACATCATCGGATGGGTATATTCAGTTTTTGATGAAATTGATGTTACAAATAACTCTATTTTAGAACGATTGTCAGCTTCACCAATTAGTAGAGATGTCAATAATTTTAATATTGATAAAGTAGATACTAATGCGATTTTTCATATTTCTCAAATTGAAAAAATATGTGTCAATTATCGACTTCGTTTTTTAGATACCAAATACTTTAAAGGCTCATATCCTGATAAAGTAATGGAAAAGATTAAAGATATTGAAAAAGAACATCATACAGTTTTAGATGGTTTTAAAATTATTGCCCCTTCAAAGTTGTTTAGGTTAGATAAAGCTGATGACCCGTTGTTATTTGCACCAATGGGAAATGGTTATTATTATTTAATACACAAATGGGGAACCGATTTACATCCACTAAGAAAAATTAAATATTGGAGTATCAAAAATGTTGAAAACCTTGGAGTCAGTATTTTCGCAATCAGTTTTCTTTTTACAATTTTAACAAAAGATATCATTTATGATGATACTGCTCATGCAGGACATCTTTTTATGTTATTTCTTTTTTATGTAAAGGGAGTTGTTGGAATGTTATTTTTATTTGGAGCTTCTTCAGGTAAAAATTTCAGTCAATATTGTTGGTTAAGTAGGTATGATAAAATTAGCTAAAAAACCTAACAATTATTTAATGCTACCAAATCAATAAATATGTTGTAAATTCGCTTGCAATTAATTTCAAATTGATTGCACTATGATTGCTCACGATTCCAAAATTTTAGGTGAAGGTTTAACATACGATGATGTCCTGTTAGTTCCTGCCTATTCAGAAGTACTTCCAAGAGAGGTAAATATTCAAACAAAATTTACTAGAAACATTACAATTAACGTTCCTATTGTATCTGCAGCTATGGATACAGTAACAGAATCTTCATTGGCTATTGCCATGGCAAGAGAGGGAGGAATTGGTGTTTTACATAAAAATATGACGATTGAGCAACAAGCTCAAGAAGTTCGTAAAGTTAAAAGAGCTGAAAGCGGAATGATTATCGATCCGGTAACGCTTCCTTTAGACGCAGTTGTTGCTGATGCAAAAAATGCCATGCGAGAGCATTCCATCGGAGGAATTCCTATTGTTGATGCAGATGGAATTTTAAAAGGAATTGTTACCAACAGAGATTTGCGTTTTGAACATGTGAACAATCGACCTATAGTCGAAGTAATGACGAAGGATAATTTAATTACTGCTCCCGTCGGAACTTCTTTAAAAGGTGCAGAATCAATTCTACAACAAAATAAAATTGAAAAACTCTTAATTGTTGATGATCATTACATCCTTAAGGGATTAATCACTTTTAGAGATATTACAAAAGTGACTCAAAAACCTATTGCAAATAAAGACAGTTTTGGTAGATTACGTGTAGCCGCTGCTTTAGGAGTTACCGGAGATGCTGTAGATAGAGCTGCAGCTCTAGTAAAAGCTGGAGTTGATGCCGTTATTATTGATACTGCTCATGGTCATACAAAAGGAGTAGTTGCTGTTTTAAAAGCTGTAAAAAAATCATTTCCTGAGTTAGATGTAGTTGTTGGAAATATAGCAACACCTGAAGCAGCAAAATATTTAGTGGAAGCTGGAGCTGATGCAGTAAAAGTAGGAATTGGACCAGGATCAATTTGTACAACAAGAGTAGTGGCTGGAGTAGGATTTCCTCAATTTTCAGCAGTTTTAGAAGTTGCTGCTGCCATTAAAGGATCTGGAGTTCCAGTAATTGCCGATGGTGGAATTCGTTATACTGGAGATATTCCTAAAGCTATTGCTGCAGGAGCAGATTGTGTGATGTTAGGTTCTCTGTTAGCAGGAACAAAAGAATCTCCTGGAGAAACAATTATTTACGAAGGAAGGAAGTTTAAATCATATAGAGGAATGGGTTCTGTAGAAGCTATGAAACAAGGTTCTAAAGATCGTTACTTCCAAGATGTAGAAGATGATATTAAAAAATTAGTTCCAGAAGGAATAGTAGGAAGAGTTCCTTACAAAGGTGATTTAGATGAAAGTATTCATCAATTTGTAGGAGGTTTAAGAGCAGGAATGGGGTATTGTGGTTCTAAAGATATAGAAACACTAAAAAATACTGGTAAATTTGTGCGAATTACGGCTTCTGGTATTAATGAGAGTCATCCTCATGATGTTGCTATTACCAAAGAATCTCCAAATTATAGTAGAAGATAGATTTTTTTATGGCGCAAAATTGCAAAGTAGTTCACTGAGCGGAGTCGAAGTGAATTAATAAAAAGTTTCTAAAAATTAAAATATAATATATAAAAAAGAGAAGCGGAAGCTTCTCTTTTTTATTGTTGGGTGTAATAGTAATAATCTTTGATCGCTATTTCTAAAAAATCAATGGGTTCTAATTCGGTTTTAATATTTGTAAGATCTATTATTTTGTTATGTAGTTTTAAAATCAATTTTTCATTCCTTTTTCGTTTAGCTTTGGTAAACAATTCTCTGATAGTTTGCATGTCTTTATCTGAAAGTACCGTTACTTGAGGAAAAGTAGGTGTATAATCTTCCTGTAAATCTTCAACTAAAGTATCTCGTAAACGAACTCTTCTTTTCTCACTAATAATGGTTGTTCCTGCTGCTATATCTCCTAAACGCTGACCTTTTCCATTAAACAAAATGGTAAAAACCGCCACAGACCCTGTAAAAAACCAAATATCAATAATTCTTAACAACCACCTAGTTAAATAACTTCCTAAAGTTGGCTTGCTACCGTCAATTTTTACAACTCTAATTTTGTTTAAATACTTACCCGGAGTTTGACCGTTCATGGCAATTTCAAAAATTAAAGAATAAAAAGTTGTAGGTAAGTTTACAATTAAATACAATACGGCATTATTTAAGGAAGGTTTGTACCCAATCAATCGAAAAAATAGAAAGATTAAAAAGTTATAAGCAAAAATAATTAGCAGATCTATCAAGAAAGATCCAATTCTTGTAGTTACATGAGCAACATTTTGACTGATGCTAATATTTTGAGCGGTTTCTATTTGAAAATTATCCATTTTTGCGTTAATTTGTTAGGATTACTTTGAACAAAAAAGAATTGCGAATATAATAAGTTTCAATGACATTACTTTTCCATTATCATTTGATAATGAATAAAAAAAACGATTCATGAGAGAGGCTCATTTTGTGAAAAAAAATAAAGAGAAGTGGAAACTTTTTGAAGATGTTTTGGATAAAAAGCAAGACATCAATCCAAATAAGTTATCGGATCTTTATATAGATATTACAGATGATTTGAGTTATGCAAAAACTTTTTATCCAACCAGTAACACAGTTTTGTATTTAAATACACTAGCTTCTGCAGCTCATTTAAAGATTTATAAAACCAAAAAAGAAAGTAAAAACAGAATTATCAACTTTTATAAGTTTGAGTTTCCAACCATGTTTTATCAATATCATAAACAGTTATTGATTTCATTTGCTGTTTTTGCATTTTTTACGCTTGTAGGTATTTTCTCTGCTGCGAACGACATTGATTTTGTGCGTATCATTTTAGGTGATAGTTATGTAAATATGACACTAGAAAATATTGAAAAGGGAGATCCGATGGCTGTTTATAAGAAAGCTAATGAGTTAAGCATGTCTGCCTTTATCACATTTAATAATATTAGAGTTGCGGTATTTGCTTTTTTATTGGGAATGCTTTTTTCTGTTGGAACTTTATATGTTATGATGCAAAACGGAATTATGCTTGGTTCTTTTACTTATTTTTTCTACGCTAAAGGCTTGTTATGGGAATCGTCTAGAACTATTTGGATTCACGGTACCATAGAGATTTCAGTAATCATTATTGCTTCTTGTGCAGGTTTAGTGTTAGGAAATGGATTAATGTTTCCCAAAACGTATAGCCGATTGGAAGCTTTTAAAAGAAGCTTTGTAAACGGTTTAAAAATTATGCTTAGTACCGTGCCATTTTTTATCATTGCAGGATTTATTGAGGGTTTTATCACAAGATATACACAAATGCCAGATTGGCTTGCCATTTTAATTATTTCAACATCATTATTAATGATTGTTTACTATTATATTATTTATCCAATTCAACTTAACAAACTAAAAATTAGCAATGCAGAATAACGATTTCATAGAATTTAAAAGAGAAAGAGACTTAGGAATGATGATTACCGATGCTTTTAAATTCTTAAGACAAGAATGGAAACCATTCTTTACAACGATTATTAAAATATCCTTAGCACCTATTTTATTGGCAATTGCTTCCATCATTTTCTTTTCATACTCATTTTCAGATTTTTTCACAAATATTATGAGTACTAATTCTTATGGAGGATATGAAGAATCAATATCAAATTTTGGATTACTTTTTCTTGCAATAGCTGCTTATATACTATTTTATTTGATAGCTTATGTAATGGTCACAGCTTCAGCAATGTATTATGTGAAATCATATATTGATAATCAAGGAAAGATAGACTTTGAATATGTAAAAAGAATGACCTTACTAAAGTTTTGGTCGTTTGCTGGACTTTATTTTGTTAGTGGAATTATTGTTGGTGTAGGAGCTTTATTTTGTGGCTTGCCAGGAGTTTATTTTGGAGTTGTTTTATCCATATCTGCCTGTATTCTTGTCTTTTTTGAAAAAGGTGCGATGGAAGCTATATCGGATGCATTTAACTTTATAAAAGGACATTGGTGGGAAACTTTTGGAATTCTTATTGTCATTTTTTTAATTGTTGGAGTTTTAAACTATATCACACAAGTTCCAGCAACTATTTATCAATTAATTCAAATGGGGACTTCATCATTCGGTTCAGGAGATCCAACAGCAGTATTTGATATATTTAAAGACCCTATTTATCTAGGGCTCCTTGTTTTATCTGAAGGATTTAAATTTTTAATTGGAACCATTACCTTATTAGTTACAATTTTTATCTTTTTTGATATTAACGAACAAAAGAACAATACCGGAGCAATTGACAAAATAGACACTATAGGAAGCTAGAAAAATTGAGGAAACAACTATTTTTTATTGTATTTATCACGATGCTACAAAGCTTGTTTGCTCAAAACAATCTTGTTGGTACAATAGGTAATGATAGTTTGCAAAAATTAACCAGTATAAAGATTGATTCTTCTCATATAGAAAAGAAAACATTTGATGCATCTACCATAGAAGAATATAAAAACTCTGATGATTTTAACTATGAAACTCCAGAAACAGAACCATCTATTTTTGAAAAATTATGGATTTGGATTAAAAATATCATTAGAAATATTTTAGAATATTTATTTGAGGATATCGAACCAATTACCGGTTTTTTATCAGTTGTTTTTGAGGTTGTTCCTTATATAATCTTAGCCGTAGCACTATTCTTTATAATCAAATATTTTCTGAACATTCAAACCAGCAACATATTAAAAAAGAATAATAAAAGTATTGTCAAATTTGGAAGTGATGAAGAATTAATAAAAAGAGAAGATTTAAACCTTCTACTAAAAGATGCTATAGAAAATGAAGAGTATAGAATTGCAGTCAGATTTTATTATCTATTAATTCTAAAAAAACTCACAGAATCTGGATCAATTAATTGGCAGCAAGAAAAAACAAATGAAGATTATATTAAAGAGTTAAAAGAGACTTCACTTCAATCTAAGTTTTCTGAAAGCACACGAGTATATGATTTTGTTTGGTATGGAAATTTTGATATCAATCAAACTGATTTTATAAACGCGGAAGCACTTTTTAATTCCATTTTAAAGAAATAGCATGGATAAAAAGATGAAAATATATATCGGCTTATTTGTACTAGCAATCATATGGATTGTATATGCAGATGCAATTAAAAAAGACCCAATTAGCTGGTTTCCATCCTATGTATCAAAACATAAAATTCCTTATGGAACTTATGTGTTAAGAACAGAATTAGAAACGATGTTTCCTGATACTGAAATTAAAGATGTCAGAATTTCACCGTATGTAAAATTAAAAGATACCACTGTAAAAGGCACTTATTTATTTATCAATGATGTTATCAATTTTGGAGAAGAAGAGTTTAACGAATTACTAAAATTTGTAGATAGAGGAAATGATATTTTTTTAGCAACAAGCGGAGCTAATATTGATACTTTAAATTTAAAGACAAAAAACATTAGAACCAATAATTTTAATGAACTCATAAAATTACAACTTCTTAATCCTAATTTAGATACTACACAAGTCAATTTTGAGAACAAAGCCTTAAAATTAGGTTTCGAAAAAGTAGACACTTTGCATACAGAAGCCTTGGGTAAAATTAAGGTGTTTGATGGAACAGGAACTTTAGAAAAAGAAGAAGTTAATTTTATTAGATATAGCTTTGGTAAAGGAAATTTTTATTTTCACTTATTTCCTCAAACCTTTACGAACTTCACTATTTTAGAAGGAGACAATAACAAATATGTATCTTCCGTTTTATCTTATTTAGATACTACAAAACCTATTTTGTGGGATTCCTATTATAAAACAGGGAAATCTAGAATAACAACACCAATGTATTATGTTTTAAGCTCAGAGAATTTGAAATGGGCCTATTATACGGCATTAATCGGTATTTTATTATTCATCCTGTTTCAAGGGAAAAGAAATCAACGGTTTATTCCAATTATTACTCCCTTAAGAAATCAGACCATTGCTTTCTCAAGAACAATTGCCAGTATGTATTTTGAAAAAGCAGATCATACAAGTATCGCTAATCAAACGATTACCTATTTTTTAGATTATATAAGAACTCAATTGTTAATTTCTACTTTAGATATTAATAATCATTTCTTTGAAAATTTAGCAGCAAAAACTGGAAATACAAAAGAAAAAATAGAAATCTTATTTCAAAAGATAAAAATAATTCAATCTCAAAACGATTCTTCTAATTCGGTATCCAAAGAACAATTGTTAGAACTGAATCAATTAATAGAAGAATTTAAAAGAAAGTACAAAGCTCAATAAGTAACAATATGGAAAATACAGAAAACCAACAAGCAGAAGAACAAACTTCTTTTTCAAGCAGAATAGATCTTACAGGATTGCAAGAATCTGTAACAAAAATTAAAGAAGAACTTAAAAAAGTAATCATTGGTCAAGATGATTTTATAGAACTTTTACTCGTTTCTTTATTATCTAACGGACATGTTTTAATTGAAGGGGTGCCTGGAGTTGCAAAAACGGTTACTGTAAAGTTATTAGCAAAAACGGTTCAGACCGAGTTTAATAGAATTCAGTTTACGCCTGATTTAATGCCCTCTGATGTTTTAGGTACATCAATATTAAATATGAAAACTTCTGAGTTTGAATTCAAAGCAGGTCCTATCTTTTCTAATTTAGTTTTGATTGATGAGATTAATAGAGCACCAGCAAAAACGCAATCGGCTTTATTTGAAGTAATGGAAGAGCAACAAATAACTATTGATGGAACCGAGTACAAAATGAAACCACCTTTTATGGTTTTAGCAACTCAAAACCCTATAGAGCAGGAGGGAACGTATGCATTACCGGAAGCACAATTAGATCGATTTTTATTTAAAATTAATGTTGGGTACCCAAACTTAGAAGAAGAAGTTCAGATTATTAATTCTTTTGGAAATAGAAAAGGAAAAGCACCAGAAGCAATGATTGATGCTGTTATTTCAGAAAAAGAATTATTAGAGTACAAAAATACAATTCATGATGTTTTAGTCGAAGAGAAAATTGTAAAATATATTGCTGAGATTGTGAACAGTACTAGAAATCATCCACATTTATATTTAGGAGCATCGCCAAGAGCGAGTTTAGCGGTTTTTATGGCGGCAAAAACATTTGCTGCAATCAATAATAGAGATTTTGTGATCCCTGAAGATGTAAAGAAGAGTTTATATCCTGTTTTAAGACACAGAATTATATTAACTCCAGAAAGAGAAATGGAAGGGATGAATACCGATAAAGTAATAGAAATGATTATTCAATCTGTAGAAGTTCCAAGATAATTAAATGATAAAGTTTATTAAATCTTTATATTTTCATCAGCTGTTTTATTTTTATATCGCAGTGCTTTCGGCTAGCTTTTTGCTATCTTTTTGGTTTAGTATGTTATTTACAGTGGCAACTTTATTAACGTTTATTTTTGCCATAGTATTCCTTCTTGACTTATTACTAGTTTTCAGATCAAAAAACGGAATAGAAGCAAAAAGAAATGTTGCCGATAAATTATCGAATTCAGATGAGAATGAAATTATCTTAGAATTTCAAAACAATTTTCCTTTTAAAACCTATCTAACAGTTATCGATGAAATTCCTTTTCAATTTCAGAAAAGAGACTTTTTAGAAAAACTAAGCTTACAAAAAGAAGAGCAAAGACTCTTAAAATACACTGTAATTCCTTTTGAAAGAGGAGAATATCATTTTGGAAATTTAAATATGTTTGTTTCATCTCCTTTAAGAATTGTAGCGAAACGTTTTCAGTTTGATAATGAAAAGATGACGGCTGTTTATCCATCTTATATTCAAATGAAGAAATACGAATTTCTAGCAATGAGCAATCGATTGACAGAATTTGGTTTAAAAAAGATTCGTAAGATTGGTCATACTATGGAGTTTGAACAGATCAAAAAATATGTGAGTGGAGATGATGTAAGAACTATCAATTGGAAAACAACTGCCAAGAAAGGAAAGTTGATGGTGAATCAATATCAAGATGAAAAATCACAACCTATCTATTCGTTAATTGATATAGGAAGAGTCATGAAAATGCCTTTTGAAAAACTTAAATTACTAGATTATGCCATTAATTCTACTTTAGCTTTTTCTAATATTGCGCTCAGGAAAAATGATAAAGTAGGAATGCTTACTTTTTCAAAACAAGTAGAAAACATTGTTCCTGCTAGTAATAAAAAAACAAACTTAGCGGTTTTAAACGAAGTTTTATACAAGATAGATACCAATTATTCTGATGCTGACTATGGTCTGTTGTATGGGGTGATCAAAAGAAAAATCACCCAAAGAAGTTTATTGATTTTATATACAAACTTTGAACATATGTCTGGTTTAGAAAGACAATTACCTTATTTAAAATCGATGGCTAAACAACATTTATTAATTACGGTCTTCTTTGAAAATACAGAGTTAGAAGAATTAATTACTAAAGATGCTGAAGATTTACAAGCCATTTATGAAAAAACGATAGCTCAGAAATTTTATTATGAGAAACGTTTGATTGTTAAAGAGTTAGAGAAACATGGAATCTATTCCATTCTTACCAAACCCAAGAATTTATCTGTAAATGTCATTAACAAGTACTTAGAGTTTAAATCTAAAGGATTGATATAAAAAAAGAGAAGCTTGTGGCTTCTCTTTTTTTAGTTCTAAGTAAAAAACTAACTTATTTCTTAGCTGGTGGAGGAGGCATCTTAAGACCTAACTTTGCCATCACTTTTTTAGTGATATCAAAATTAACATCTATATAAGCAAACTCATTACCAGTAGTAGTTAAAATTTGAGTATAACTTTCAGCTTTAGCAACTTCAGCAATTTTATCTCTTAAGATTTTATATAACGGTCGCATCAATTCATTTCTTTTCAATTGAATTAATTTGTTACCATTGTCTTGACTTTGTTGTAAACCTCTTTCTAATTCAGTAATTTCATCAACTTTAATTTTTTTAAAGTTGTCAGATAAACTTGGGTCTAGTTTTTTAAAAGCAGCAACTTTTGCTTGATAATCATCAACTTTTACCTGATAAGAAGAGTCTAATCTTTTAGCATATTCATTTAACTTTGTTAAAACTATTTTTGATTCTGGCATTAATCCTACAATTAATTCTGAATCAACACTACCAACTTTAGTTTGTCCATTTGCAAAAAATCCTGTAAAGCAAAGGGCAATTAATACTATTTTTAATTTCATTTGTTTCTAATATTTGGGCAAAGATAAAAAAGCGATTGACTTTTGGAAATATATTACTCTTTAAAAAGCGTTAAATTTTCATCAAGTTTCCTAATAATATTTTTAAAATCTTCTTCAAAATCAAACCAAAGTATATTTTCATCTCTTCTAAACCAAGTTAATTGCCTTTTTGCAAATCGTCTGGTATTCTTTTTTATTTCTTCAATAGCAAACTCTTTAGTGATTTCACCGTCAAAAAAAGAAAACAATTCTTTGTATCCAACGGTCTGTAAGGCGTTTAAATCTTTATTTGAGTGTAATTGTTTAGCTTCTTCTATTAATCCATTTTGAATCATTAAATCGACTCTTAGGTTAATCCTGTCATATATTTTTTGACGATCACCGTTCAATCCAATTTTTATTGACTTAAAGGTTCTTTTCTTTTTTGGGTTATTTTTAAAACTAGCATAAGGAAGTCCGGTGCCAATACATATCTCTAAAGCTCTCATCAATCTTTGAGGGTTGTTAATAGCAATAGTATTGTAGGTTTCTATATCTAAATCTTTAAGCTCATTTTGCAAAGAAGTTAAACCTTCTTTTTCTAATCGATTCACTAAATTTTCTCTAATTGATTTGTCTAATTCTGGAAAATGATCCAAACCATTGATTACGGCATCAATATACAAACCACTTCCACCAACCATAATTACGACATCATTTTTTTTAAAAAGTTCGTCTAACTTAGCTAGTGCATCTCTTTCAAAAGCACCGACATTATAATCCTCAAAAATGCTTCTGTTTTGAATAAAATGGTGCGTTGCAGCTTGTAATTCTTCAGGTTCTGGAACAGCGGTACCTATCCTCATTTCTTTATAGAATTGTCTAGAATCACAAGAAATAATTTCGGTATTATAGTGTTTGGCTAATAAAATACTTAAGGAAGTTTTACCAATAGCAGTAGGACCAACAATAGTAATTAATGTTTTCTGTTGACTATTCATTATTCATTTAGTTTGTCACCACAATGATAACAAAAATCAGCATCATCTCTATGTTTGTCCCTAAGACAATTTTGGCATGCTTGTGTATTAATATGAATGTTATTTTTCATCATCTCAGAACCTACAATTCCAGTAGGAATTGCAATAATAGCATACCCTAAAATCATAATAGCACTAGCAATTAATTGTCCTAATGGTGTTCCTGGAGCAATATCACCGTATCCTACAGTAGTGAGTGTTACAATAGCCCAATACACACTTCTTGGGATACTTGTAAATCCATTTTCAGCTCCTTCTATCATGTACATAATAGTTCCTAAAATGATACAGAGAATTAATACAAAGAATAAAAAAACAGCAATTTTTGCTCTACTAGATTTTAAAGCGATTAACAATCGATTAGATTCACCAATATAGCGAGTTACTTTTAAAATTCTAAAAACTCTTAGTAATCTGAGCGCTCTTAAAGCTGCTAAATTATGACTTCCAACTAATATTAATGATAGGTATTTTGGAATTGTAGATAGAAAATCTATAACTCCATAAAAACTAAAAATATATTTCCATGGTTTTTTAATCGAAATGATTCTTAAAACATATTCTATAGAAAACAACCCTGTAATAATCCATTCTCCGATGTTTAATAAATCGCCATACTCATCATTAATGCTTTGAACACTTTCTAGCATTACAAAGAGAATACTAGCTAAAATAGCAATGAGCAGTATAACATCAAATAGTTTTCCGGCACTAGTGTCAGCTTCATAAATAATTTCATGAATTCGATGTTTTATTGATGTGTTATTTTTTTCTTGAGTATCCAAAAATATTTTTTTATCCTTCACAATACTACAACTATTTAGGGAGATTATAAATTTTTTACTGATTTATACCCTTGTAAATCCTAGCTTTTTTTGTTTTAAGTATCTTATTATTAAAACAAAAAAACCAACCTTCATTTTTTCTCGTATGTATTCTTGTAACAAAGCAATAAATATGAGTTTAAAAAAAATCAATTATTTAATAGCTACTGCAGCATTACTAATTCTATTAGTTGAAACTATTCTAGGTAATAAACCTTGGGAACTACAAAATCAATTACACATTACAAATAAAGTTTCTAATGTTAAAAAAAATATTCGCTGTGATAAACAATCATTAAGGCTATATGTAAGACTGAATAAACAGTTCAAACTAATTGTTTACAAATCCTAATGCAACAATTTATCATTTATGATAATAGTATCAACTTAAAACTAATTTACAATGAAAAAAAAGTTACTCAAAAATTTAAATCGAATTCAATTTATGAAAGACCTTGAAATAAAAATACTCACATTTTTATTTTTTATGGTTTTATTCAATCAGAATTTATTAGCACAAAAATCACCTAATAGAAATCAAACAGAAACATATGTAACTGTTAAGGATGGTGAGTGGAATAAAAGTTCTACTTGGCTTAATAACAATAAGCCATCCAACAATATTAATTCTAGAGATAAAGTATATATCAATCATAAAGTTACTCACGATAAAGAAATAAAAATAAATTCTAGAGGAGCACTTATTATTAAAGGTGTTTTAGATTTAAAAAAAGGAGGTGTAAATTTAAGTAAAAGTAGTAGTTTTCTATTTGTTTCTAAAGGATTGTTAAAAATTCAAAAAGATAATCTTAAGAATCAAAAAGGAATTGTAGTTCTTAATTTTGGAGGAATACAAATTTGTGATGGAGATTACATAGATAAAACCAGATGGAGTGGGGGGACTTTTGGAATAGGGTATATTTTTGCAGAAAATGGAAATATTGAAAATAAATATTATGGAGGTTTTAGCAATCAAATTGATTGGTGTGCTCCTAATGGTTCTGTAGAAAACTTAACTATAGAAAGTTCTTGCGAACAATTTAATCCTTTATTGAATGGCAATTGTTCAAATGAAGATTTCTATAAAAGATTTTTCGATAATGATTTAGATGGAATAGTAGATAAATATGATATAGATGATGATAATGATGGAATCTCAGATACTAAAGAGTCTAATGGATATTATGCATTTAGAGATGAAGATCGCGACGGTATACCAAATTATAGAGACGTTATAGATAATGGATACTACAGTTATTCAGATCAAACTGATTATACAGATTCTAATAACGATGGAATTGCAGATGTTTTTGACACAGATTTAGATGGAATCATAGATTCGAGAGATTTAGATTCTGATAATGACGGAATTCCAGATAATATTGAAGCACAAACAACACAAGGATACATAGTACCAAGTTCAGTAAATAGAACCATTGTAGACAACAATAATAATGGCTTGGATGATAATTATGAAACCCATTATGGCAACTTGTCAATTAATCCTATAGATACAGATGAAGATGGAATTCCAGATTATTTAGATTTAGATACCGATAATGATGAAATATTTGATATTGTAGAATCAGGAAGTAATTTATTAGATGAAAATGAAGATGGAAAAGTAGATGGAGTTGTTGGTTTAAATGGTTTATTAAATGCATTAGATAATAATGATTTATATACTGATGTTAATGGAATACTTGACAATTCTCTAATCAACAATTTTTTAGATTCTGATAACGATATCAATACTGGAGGTGATTTCGATTTTAGGGATTTTATTGAAATATTGCCACCAATAATTACTCAAGTATTTTTTACAGGGTCCGAAAGTTGGATTGAAATTACCAATAGATCAGAAAACTCAAAGATTCCAGCAAATACGATTAAATTATCTACTTATAATTCTTTGTTAGGAGGTTTGCTAACAACACCAGTAGCTTCTTTATCCATAGATTCTTCAATAGAACCTGGAGAAAGTATTTTAATATCCAGTTCAGGAACAACAAGTTCAAATTATTCAGGAAAACCTATTATCAATAATATAATCACAAATCTAGGTTTAAACAACACGATTATTTTATCAACCAAAGAAGGAGATGAAGCTTGGGATAATAGATACGACATTGTTAAAATTACAGAAACTAACGCTTCTTATGTAAGAATAGATGAAATTTTAGAACCAAATATAGATTTCTTACAGCAAGAATGGATAGTTTTTGTTGATGATGCATTAAACCCTTATTTAGATTTATTATTAGGTGGTCCAGAAAGACATCCAAATGCTCCAACAATAAAAGAAGTGTTAGAAGCAAATACAGAATCTAATGCACGTTTAGGTGTTCATAGATTTCTTAAAACAGAAATGAAAGAAGGAACTTGGAACAATGGATACCCAGATAGATCAAGAAGAGTAGTAATTTTAAATAATTATGAACATAGTTATACAACTTTAAGTGCCAGAACATTAGAAATTAAAGATAACAGTAAGCTAACATTAATAAACCAAGCATTAATTGTTTCGGATTCAGTTTTTATAGAAAATGAACAAGATGAAATTAGACTAGTAGGAACATCACAATTAATACAAACTCATAATGGAGAAATGCAAGTAACTGGGTTAGGGAATCTTTATATAGATAGATTTTCAGATATAGCAAGTATTTACAGATACAATTATTTGAGTTCGCCAGTAAAAAACAACGATTGGAGTTTTAACGTAGCTGCAGTTCTAAAAGATGGTTCAGAACCAACATCATCATCATCTATACCATTGGATATTAATTTCATCAGTGGATATGATGGAAGTAAAACATCGCCAATTTCTTTAGCAAGCTATTGGATATATTCTTTTGATACTGGAACATCATCATGGCAACAAAAAGGAAGTCAAGGCAAAATTTTAACAGGAAAAGGTTTTTTACTTAAAGGTCCTGGAGTAGCTCAAAATTACACATTTGTTGGAACTCCAAATGATGGTAATATAACAATCGATGTAGGTGCAAATAAATCTGCATTTTTAGGGAACCCATTTCCGTCTGCCATTAATGCAAGAAAATTTATTGAAGACAATTTAGAAGCAATAAATGGTACAATTTATTTATGGGATCATGTGGGTACTATCGGAGGTCATTCTTATGGTGGATATATAGGTGGTTACGCAACTATAAACTTAACTATGAGTTTAGCTGCAAATGATCCACTTAATACTGCAAACACTGTTAACAATATTATAGAGGGAGAAGAATATAAAGTACCAAAACCGTATTTAACTGTAGGACAAGGTTTCTTTGTTACAGGAGATATTGATGGAGGTGTTATACAATTTATGAATAGTCAGAGAGAGTATAAAACAGAAGGAGATGAATCAGTATTTTTTAGGCAAGAAACTCAACCAGATAATAATAAACTTATAAATGAAGTAAAAAATGAAATATCTAGTCTTTCTGTTTTAAAATTAGGAATGGAATACACAGATATTAGTAATACTAAACTACACAGACAAATCGGAATTTCTTTTCATTCTGAAAATTCTTTTGAATTTGAAAAAGGGTATGATAGTTATACTACAGATTTAAGATCTAGTGATATCTATTGGAAATTCCCTAATTCTGAAGATAAATTTATTATTGCTGGTATTGAAAATATTTCTGAAAATTTAGAAGTTTCACTAGAAATAATTGTAGAAAAAACAGGAGAAATTGAAATTGGTATAGATGAAAAGTATAACATAGAACATCCTCTTTATTTATTAGATAAAGTAACTAATGTTTATTATTCATTGTTAGAAGAGAAAGCAAAATTTAATCTTTCTCTTGGTAAATATTCTGAAAGGTTTTATCTAACATTTGCAAAGAAATCAACAGATAATATGATCACTATTAATTCAAAAATATATGTGAATAATAATTCGAAAGAATTAGTAATTAACAAGAACGAAAATACAAATATCCAAACAGTTGAAATATTTAATATACTTGGTAAAAGGATAAATAGTTGGAAAAACTTACAAAACAAGTTAGAAAATAGATTTCCAATAAATATCCAAACAGGAGTATACATTGTTAAAGTTTCTACTAACGAAGGTGTATTTTCAAAAAAAGTTATGGTAGAATAGTTGTTGGTTGAGTTGATTGTTGAGCGCTATGACCTAAAAAGTTGTAGCGCTTTTTTTATTTTTTCAAATTTAATTAATAAATAGTAAAATAAATATCTTCTGTAAAGCTAATGTTTATAAGGGTTTTTTATTTTTTTTTATTTTTTTCATATTTATAAAAACCGGACTACACTTTTTCTCGTATGTATGATTGTAACAAGTAAATAACTTAAAACAATTATCATGAAAAAAACAAAATTATTTTACGGAGCTCTAAGTTTAGTAGCTTCAATTGGAATCTTAATTGCAGCAGATCATATTGACGCTCCTGCAGTTGCTGGTGGATCATCAGACATTACAGATTATTATGCCTTTCAGGGCGCAGACACAGACAACATAGTTTTTGTTGCAAATGTACAAGGCTTATTAAGTCCTTCTGAAACTGCTGCTGCATCATTTGACGAAAATGTATTAGTAGAAATTAATATTGATACAGATGGAGATGCTGTTGAAGATTTAGTAATTCAAGCAATACCTAAAGATGGAAGAATGTATTTCTTTGGACCATTTACACCATCAGCAACAGGATTAAATAGTACCATAAATAATATGGCTACTTCTTCTTCTGTAGAAATTACACCTTACGGAAGTACTCCGATAATTAAAAACGAAAACCAATTAAAATATTTCGCAGGCCCAAGAGACGATCCTTTCTTTATGGATTTTGCTAGATATGGAGAAATTATTGGCGGAACTGCTCCTGGTTTTAATAACCCTGGAAGCGACACTTTTGCTGGAACAAATGTATTATCAATTGTAGTAGAAGTTCCAAAAACAATGATTGGTACAACAGGTAATATAAATACTTGGGTAGAATCAAAAATTAAATCATAAAAAACAATATAAAACATACTATTATGAATACTAAAAAAATATTTATTCCATTAATTACAGCAGCACTTATGCTAGTAAGTTGTAACAATGATGATGATACACCAGTTGTTACAGTGGAAACATTTACAGGTACTTATGTTCAAACAGATCAAATGGGTAGACCAGCTATAAACACTGTTTTTGTAAACTCTAATCAGAAAGATGCTTTTAATACAACAATTCCTTCACAACAAGGAGCAGCTTTTCAATCAATGTTTCAAACTAATTTAACTGCACTCAGTCCTGCATATGCAAATCCAGGAGACCAAAATGCACTTGGTTTAGATGCAGCAGCTTTTACAGGAGTGTTGGCTACAGACGTCTTAACAGTTTCTTTAGATGGAACTACAACATTTTACGATGGAACAAATGTGTTAACAGGAAGAGCATTAGCAGATGATGTAATTACAGTTGAATTACTATTAATTTTTGGAGGAGAAGATTTTTCTGAAAACCCAGCCTTATCTAATGATAATGTAGATGCAAACGACAAAGCATTCTTAACTGCATTCCCATATCTTGCCGCTCCTTGGTAAGATAATTATACCAATCGATAGACTTAAAGCCCTCCAGTCTTTCGGTTGGTTTTTTTTAAACTTTAAATAATCATCATCATGAAAAAAATAACATTTATAGCAATCTTACTTTTACTTGCATTAATTTCTAGTTGCACCCAAACTAGTTCAAATAAAATTACAAATAAAAAAGAATACCAAAAATATTTAGTTAGTTCTAATAATATTAAACTTAAAAATCAAACAGAAAATTTACTCTTTTGGGAAAATAAATTTAAGAATACTCCCAGTCAATATCCCTATTTAAGTAAAATTGCAAGTGTAAATTCTCAATTATTTTCAACAACAGGAAATATTGATTTTCTCATAAAAGCAGAAAAATCTTTACTAGAATTAAACAAGAAAAAAGAAACTTCATCTAGTTTAAGAGCTTTAGCTAGAAATTACATATCACAACATAGATTTAAAGAATCATTAGAACTTCTAAAAAAAGCAGAAGTTTATGGAGATAATTTAAATGCAACTCAAAAAATGCTTTTTGATGTTCAATTAGAATTAGGAAATTATGAAAAAGCAGAAGCATATTTATCTTCAATTAAACAATTAAATGATTTTGATTACTTAATTAGAGCTTCTAAATGGAACGATACAAAAGGTAATTTAAAAACAGCTATTTCTTTATTAGAGAATGCATTACATATTGTTAAATCAAGAAATGACAAAGATTTGTTATTATGGACATACACAAATTTAGGAGATTTCTATGGACATAATAATCAAATTAAAAAATCTTATGAGTTCTATTTAAAATCTTTAGAAATAGACCCATCTAATGCTTACGCAAAAAAAGGTATTGCTTGGATTGTTTATTCTTATGAGAAAAACCCAACTGAAGCTCTTCATATTATTTCAGAAATTCAAAAAACAAATCAATCTCCAGATTACTACTTATTAGCATCAGAAATTGAAGAATATCGTGGTAATAACTTAGGAAAAAATTATAATCTTCAAAAATATTTATCATTAATAAACAACGAGAAATTTGGAATAATGTATACTATGTATGAGGCTGAAATTCATGCGGATTACGAAACTACTATAGATAAATCTATAGAATTGGCAAATCAAGAAATTAAAAGTAGACCAACAGCTAAATCTTATGATTTACTAGCTTGGGCAACAATCCAAAAAGGTTTCAAAAAAGAAGCTTTGGCAATTGTAGATAAACATGTTAAAGGCAAAACTTTTGAACCCTCCGTTCTATATCATATCGCAGAAATATACAAAGCTAATGGTTTTACAAAGGAAGCTAATAAACTTAAAAATGAATTATTAGAGGCAAGTTATGAATTAGGTCCATTAATGACTTTAAAAATACAAAGTATTTAATATGAGTAATTTAAAAAATTTATTAGCAGCTTTATTACTATTTTTCATTGTTAATAGCAATGCTCAAAACATTGATAAAGATCTAAATGGTATAGTTTTAAACTCAAAAAATATGCCAATAGAGAATGCATATATATATAATAAAACTACCAATAGCCATACACATTCTAATAATAAAGGAAAGTTTATTTTAAAAAATAACTTTATAGGAGATACAGTGCAAATCGGATTATTAGGATACAATAATTTTGAAATTATTTTAAAAAAGAATGCTTTAGAAAATTCATTACCAATAGTTTTAGTAGCTAAACGTATAGAATTAGAAGAATTGATAATTTCCAAGGATATAGATCCAATACAGACTATTAGTAAAATAGATTTAAATGCAAATCCAGTTAATTCTTCCCAAGAAATTTTAAGAACTGTTCCTGGATTGTTTATCGGTCAACATGCAGGCGGAGGAAAAGCAGAGCAACTATTTTTAAGAGGTTTTGATGTAGATCATGGTACAGATGTAAGTATTTCTGTAGACGGAATGCCAGTTAATATGGTTTCTCATGCTCACGGACAGGGATATAGTGATTTACATTTTGTAATTCCAGAAACAATCCAAAAAATTGCTTTTGGGAAAGGACCATATTATGCTAATCAAGGTGATTTTAATACTGCTGGTTTTGTTAGTTTTTCTACAAAAAAACAAGTAGAAGAGAATCAAATAAGTGTAGGTTTAGGTGATTTTAATTCTATCAGAACGCTAGCAATGTTTAACCTTTTAGAAGATAAAAATAATGAAAATGCGTATGTTGCTTTTGAATATATTGAAACAGATGGACCATTTGAATCTCCTCAAAATTTCACTAGAACTAATTTTTTCACAAAATACACTAAGACATTTAAAAACTTTGATCAACTAAGTTTAACTCTCTCACATTTTACTAGCAATTGGGATGCTTCAGGACAAATTCCTCAGAGAGCTGTAGATAACGGAACCATAACTCGTTTTGGGGCTATAGACGATACAGAAGGGGGGAAGACCTCTAGAACAAATTTTAATATTCAACATAGTAAAACATTACAGAATGAATCAATTTTAACAACAAATGTATTTTTTTCTAAATACAATTTTGAACTGTATTCAAACTTTACATTTTTTCTAGATGATCCAATTAATGGTGATCAAATAAGACAATTTGAAGAAAGAGAGATCTTTGGATTTAATTCTGTGTTATCAATCAAAAAAACTTTAGAAAATACTACTATTAAATTAAATAAAGGTTTTGGAATTCGTTTTGATAAAGTAGATAATATTGAATTATCTAAAACATTAAACAGATCAGAAACTTTAGAAAATATTCAATTAGGAGATATCAAACAACGAAATTTATATTCTTTTTTAGATGCTAAAATAGAATTAGGAGATTTTGAATTTAATCCATCAGTTCGTTTAGATTATTTCAATTTTCAATACAATAATCAATTACAAACGTTGTATGAAACTAAATCAAAAAACAAAGCAATTGTTAACCCAAAATTAAATATTGCATACAATGCTAATAATAATTTGCAATTATTTGTAAAATCAGGAATTGGTTTTCATTCTAATGATGCAAGGGTTATTTTACAAGAAGATACAAGAAAATTATTACCTAGAGCTTATGGTTTAGATGTTGGAACTATTTGGAAGCCAAGTAAAAATGTGGTTATAAATTCTGCTTTATGGTATTTATTATCAGAAGAAGAATTGGTATATGTGGGTGATGCAGGTATAATAGAACCTTCAGGAAAATCTAGACGTTATGGTTTTGATCTTGGAGTAAGATATCAAATTTCAGATTCATTTTATTTTGATACAGATGCAACTTATACTGTTGCTAGAAGTTTAGAAGAAATCTCCGGGCAAGATTATATTCCATTAGCACCTGATTTCACTTTATCGGGTGGACTTTCTTTTCAAAATATAGGAAATTTCTCTGGAGGTTTACGTTATAGGTATTTAGATACAAGACCAGCAAATGAAGATAATACTATAGAAGCAAAAGGATATTTTGTAACAGATTTTAATTTGAATTACAAAATGAATACTATAACCTTAGGCTTTGCAGTAGAAAACATATTTAATGTAAAATGGAATGAAACACAATTTGCAACAACTTCTAGATTACAAAATGAAGTTGCATCAGTGACAGAAATTCATTTTACACCTGGTACACCATTATTTGCAAAAGCAACATTGATATATAATTTTTAGTTGTTTGAGTTGATTTTTTTTTGATGAGGGATTTTATCCCAGCTAACAAAATCTGTCGGGGGACTAGTTTGTTAGCGAAAGTAAAAGCCGCATTTATGCGGCTTTACTGTTTTAAGTTATTACATAAAAAAACAGCCTCAATAATTTTTGAGGCTGTTTTTTAATTGTGAATCTTTTTAAGAGCTTACTGCTCCTAAAGTATATAATTGCTCTAATGTTGGTGATTTACTTCCTCCAGCCGGCTCTAAAGTTATTCCAAATGCTTGAGATTCATTAGGATTGTTGATTGTAAATATCTTGTTACTATCCGTAATAAAGTTATCAATAGTTCCTAAACTAGTTGGTGTTAAGGGATTTAATTTTAAAGACCATAATTGATAAACTTTACCAGCTGGTGGATCAGGCAATCCTTGTAAATCTACATAAATAGTGTTATTGTTTTTATTCCAATAAATTTTAGCATAGGATTTTGGCGATACTTCTTGCCCTTGAAGAGGAATAGAAATAATATTTTTATTTCTGATAGCACTTAATAAAGTTTCATTAGCTGCTAAATCAGTTTTTGCATTTTCTAACTGTTGCTCAAACTGTTGTTTTTCAAATGCGATAGTTTTAAGTTCATCAGACATTTCTGAATTATTTAAAACAGTAAATAGTAAGGTACTACCAATTAAAATTGATGCAGCCCATCCAGAGTATTTTATAAAGTTAGATTTTGGTCTATCTATAGGTATTACTTTTGGAGTAGAAGAATGTGTTTCTTTATCAAGAATCATTTTAATTAATAAGTTCTTAAATGAAGATTCATTTTCTTTTGGTGCAACACTAGATGTTAAGGTTGAAACTGTTTTTTCAATCTTCTCTATTTCAGTTAATAATTCCGGATGTTTCTGCACCATTTTATATACTTCAGAATTCTCTTTTTCTGTAAGAGAACCAGCTATATATAACTCTAAAACACCTGATGCTATGTATGCTTGTATGTCCATATTATTCTAACATTGTCCTTAAGTTACCTAAACAATTTCTATTCCTCGTTTTTACGGTTCCTAACGGAATTTCAAGATTTTCTGAGGCTTCTTTTTGTGTATAGCCTTTAAAATATAGCAGCTCTATAAGTTTTTTACAAGTATCAGCTAATTTGCTAACAAAAGTTTTTAACCCAATAGTATCTGTTTGAGAATCTAAATTCACGTTATCTTCTAATATATCTACGAAAAATTGGGCATCTAGGTTTTTAGATTTCTTATTAAATGCCTTAGAACGTGTTTTGTCAATGGCTGCATTACGCGCTATGTTTAGAATCCAAGTGAAAAATCGTCCTTTTTTTGCAGAATATGATTCTGAATTATTCCAAGCTTTAATAAAAACATCTTGTGTTACTTCTTCTGAAACTTCTAGATCTCTTACGATGTTAAAAACGATACCTGAAATATTCTTGTGATACATTTCATACAAGGTCTCAAAAGCTTTAGGATCTTTTTGTTTAAATCTTTCGACTAAAATATCTAATTCCATAGAGGGTTTTTAAAAAGGTAATATAAACTAAATAAACATTAAAATAATAGTATTTTATTTTTGAAATAAATGTACATCTCTTTGAGGAAAAGGAATGGTCACTTTATGCTCTCTAAATAATCTATCAATTTCAAATCTTAAATTACTTGCTACTTCTACCATTGTAAAACTATCCTTAACAGTAAAAACTAATTTAAAGTTAAGAGAACTATCACCAAAGTCATTAAACAAAACTAAAGGTACCGGTTTTCTGAGAACTCCGTTTATGTTTTCTGTTGCTTCTAATAATAATTTTTTCACCAATTGAACATCACTACCATAAGCAACTCCAACTGCTACTGATTCTCTTGTGATGGTCTCATTTTGAGTCCAATTAAATAAAGTGTTTGTTAAGTATAAATGATTTGGAATTATTAAGACTTTATTTTGAATTGTTACTGCTTTTGTAGTTCTTAAATTGATACTAATTACTTTTCCTACTTTACCATCAATTTCTATAATATCATCTACATTTAAAGATTGATCTACAAGTATAAAAATTCCGCTAATAATATCTTGAAAAAAGGTTTGTAGTGCTAAACCAACACCTATTAATAAGGCAGCAGCACCAGTAAATACAGCTGTTAGTTGAACGCCACTATTGCTTAGAACTACTAAGAAGAGTATGACAAATACAAAATACTTTACAAATGAAAATACGGTAATGAACTTCCCTTTATCTTCATCTTTTATTTTTCTTGTAACCGCAGCTCTAATGACTCTTAATATGATAGATGTAATTATAAAAACAAGGATGATAATTAAGAGACTTTGAATACTGATTTTAAAGTTTTCTCCTATTGAAAAGGTATAATTTAAAAACTCTTTTAATTCTTTCATATTTAATTGTAAAGGCTATTTTTTGTAAAAGTATAGAATAATTGGTAGAGTAGTGGCGAACAATAAAAAAAGCCTAGTAATTTACTAGGCTTTTTTTATTTTTTAATCTTTTCTAACAAAAATAAAATCACCACCCTCATCACCAACTTCTTGAATGGTTCCATATTGAGGAACATTCTTACTGTTATTCATTACAGGTTCTTCAATTTTATCAAAAATACTTCTTGCCGTTAAATATAAATCTTGATTGTTTGTCAATCGATTGATTAAATATTTTAAGAATACACTTTTGTTAGGTACTGTTTTTAAAGTTCCACTAGTGATGGCTTTCCTACTGGGCAATTCAAATTTTCTAGTAATAGATTTCGGTGCTGTTTTATAAGTTCTTGTTTTAAAGATACTTCCACTAAAACATGCATCAGAAATTAATAAGGTGTGTTTCGAATTAATCCCTTTGATATAATCTTTTATCGTAGAATTGCTAATCATATTTAATCCATATTCTGGATCTGCATCGGAAGGTAACCAGCTACCCGTTTCTGTGCTTTCATCATAAATTCCATGACCTGCATAGAAAATTAGAACATTATCCTTTTTTGTGACTTTCTGTTTTAGTTTTACAAATTCTCTCAATATTTGATTTTCGGTAGGACTGTTGTTTAATAAGACCACATTTTCTTCGTCAAAGTTATACTTGTTTACCAAAATATCACTTAAATCTTTTGCGTCTTTTGTTGGTAGTCCTTCTAAATCTGGAACATTACTAGCATCATTATATTCACTAACTCCAATAATTAATGCATAATATTTTCCAAAGCCTATGTTTAATAATTTGTCTTCTTTTTTAACAATTAAGTCTGGTTTAGTAATATCGATATCTGGAGATTTTCTCTTGATATTAAACCTTTTGGTAGAGGAAGCTTGTTTAATATCTGTAGCTTTCACAATCAACTCATTGCTTCCAATTTTTAGAGGAACATTGGCGATAAAACTACCGTCTTCATAAACCACCGCATCTACACCATTTACCAATACCTCATAAATACCATCTTTGTCTGTAGCTTTTCCTTTTACTTGAATTTTCTTTGTTTTTACAATTTTAAATCCTCTTGTTAAGTCAACATCAGGTTCAGAAATAACAACTACTGGTGGATCATTATAAGTATTTGTTTGGTATTTTATATTGAGATAATCTACAGCTATCTTTTGTTCGTGATAGGCTGTAAAACCAAGTTTATTTCCAAAGAAATTTTCAAACGGAGCTTCGTTCATATATTTTCCGTTGATATAGAATCTTAAAAGCTTACCTGATTTTACAATTTTAATTTTATTGGCTTGTCCGATAGCTGTTTTAATTATATTATCTGAAGTAAACGGAATTATTTTATTGTATTTATCATTGTCAAATTTTCGAAACATATAACTACCATTGGTGCTAATAAGAAAGGTGAATTCATTACTAGCATTTTCTCTACCAAATGTAATTCCGTATAATCCTGAAGCACCGGCTTTTTGTCTGCTAATGGATGTTTCTATAATAAAATCTTTGTAAGTATCAATATCAATATGTTTACTGATAAAAATACCACCTTCTTTTTTTCGATGAATGTCTAATTTTCCACTATTAATTCCTACAGAATAATTATCCAAACTTTCGTTAGACCAGCCATTTGTATTGTTAGTAAAACTTTCGATCAGAGGTAATCTTAAAGCTTTGTTATTGGTAACTACAGTATTAGTAGCTCCAATATATTTCACTCTTAAGTAATCAACCGCTACTTCTTGGTTATTGTAGACAACAAAGCCCAGTTCATTTCCATAAAAGCTTTCAAATTCTGTTTGATATATATAATTGTCATTTATGTAAAACTTATATTTTCCGTCTTCTTTTTTTATTTTTAAAATGTTTGATTTTAAATTACCAGTATTAACATAGGTTGTTGATGTCCATTTTTGTATTACTTGTTCTTTATCATTAAGCATTCTAGCCACTTTGTAATAGCCGCTAGAAGAAATATAAAAGCGGTAGTCATTATCTCCTTTTTTTCCAAAAATTAATCCATAACCATAATTACTAACGCCACTAATTTTATCTAGTTTGGTTTCAATTTCAAAATCTTTTGAAGTATCTATATAATGATCATCATAAGTAGCCCAACCTTTTTCAGTTCTTTTATGTTTTAAATAATATTTTCCATTTTTAACTTTGAAGTCTTTTTTGTCATCACTTCCTTCAAACCATTCATTTGTATTGTCTGTAAATTGATCACTAAAATGAAACCCTGAATTATTGTAATTGAAATTACTGATATTATCAGTAACGGTAGTATTGGTATAAGTGTTTACCTTTTTCTTATCTAGATATCCGGCACTTAAATATGCAATGGATATCTTTTGTCGATCATAAACGATGTATCCAAAACGATCACCAAAGAACTCAGGATTGTAATCTGTATAAACTTTTGTGTTGTTAATATAGTATTCTAGTTTACTACCTATCTTAACAATTTTTAATACATTATAAGCTCCATTTCCTTTTTTAATAGCACTTGAGGATGCCCATTCTTTCATGAAATTGTCTTTACCACTTTTCATTTTATTGATAGAATATGAGCCATTACCATTTATATAGAAAAGGTTTTGATTATTAGAATCTAATCTTCCAAAGACAATTCCATATCCGTTATTTTGAATTCCGCTTTCTTTTTTGATATCAGCTAAAATTTTAAAATCACGAGATGTATCGATGAATTTTTTCATCGTTGAAGACCAACCTCCTTTAGCTCTTTTATGGTCAAAGTAGTAGTTTCCGTTTTTAATATCTAAGTTGATATTTTCATTTTTAGAAGTAGACCAATCATTTTTGTTATCTGTATAACCGTCAAAAATGATGGTTTCCTTAATAACATGCGAATTAGTATCTGTTTTAGTTACTGTAGTAGTGGTGCTATCTTCATATGCCATACTTAAATACCCTATATTTATTTCTTGTTTATCATATAAAGTAAAACCTACACTATCACCATATAATTTGATGCTATAACTAGTATGTACTAAGTTACTATTAATGAAAAACTTATAAGCAGATCCTACTTTTTGGACTTTTAGGTAGTTATAAACTCCATTACCAGTTTTAATATGGCTAGACTTTGTCCAATTTTTGATATAGGTTCTAGTACCATTTTTATACTGTATGATTTTATAAGAACCATCACCAGTAATTATGAAATGGTTTAGGTTGTTATTATCTTTTTTTCCAAATGTAATTCCATACCCATTGTTTTGAATTCCAGATACCTTTTTTATTTGAGCTGTAATTCTAAAATCTCTAGACGTGTTGATATATTTATCAATAGTAGTAGACCAACCACCACTTTCTCTTTTATGATTTATAATATAATCTCCGTTTTGGATATCTAATTTAACATCAGAAGTATTGGTTTCTGACCAAGTATTATTATTGTTGTTAAACCCTTCAAATAAAATAGTTTTTGAACCAGTGGTGTTTGTAGTATTAGTAGTTTTTTTAGGATTTGTTGTAATAGTAGTTTTTTTATCATCTTTATAATTGATACTCAAATATCCTACAGACATTTTTATCTTATCATATACAATAAAACCAACCCTATCACCATAAAACTTGGTAGAGTAGGTTGTATAAACCAAATTACTATTAATATAGAATTCATATTTACTACCAACTTTTTGAACTTTTAGATAATTATATGCTCCATTTCCAGTTTTTATGTATGAAGATTGTGTCCAATTTTTAGTATAAGTTCTTTTACCATTAACAGTCTTATTGATAATATAAGAACCATCAGAGGAGATGAAAAATTGATTTTGGTTGTCTGTATCCTTTCTTCCAAATACAATTCCAAACCCATTATTATTGACTCCACTAACTTTTTTAATTTGTGCAGTGATGCTAAAATCTCTTTTGGTGTCTATATACTTGCTTATAGTTGGAGCATAACCTCCGCTAGAGATTTTTCGTTCTATAATATAGTCTCCATTTTGGATGGACGCATAATTATCTGAAGAATTTATTTCTGTCCAAGGATTATTTTTATTGTTAAATCCTTCAAAAAGGATGGTTTTAGAAGCTGTTGTGGTATTTGTTGTAGAGCCTCCAATATATTTTACTCTGAAATAATCGACGGCTACTTTTTGATTCCTATACAACCGGAATGCCATTTTGGAGCCTTTAAATTTTTTAAAATCCATTCCATATACATAAGAGCCATTTACATAGTAGGTAATTCGATTTCCTTTCTTTTTTATTTTTAGTTTATTGGTTGCGTAATTTCCGGTTTTAAGATAAGATGACTTTGTCCAGCTTTTAATAGTACTATAGGAGCTTGATTTAGTTTCTGCTACACGGTAATATCCGGTTGCAGTATATCCAAATTCTGAATAATTATCACTGTCTTTATAATCATATAAAAAGGAGATTCCATAATCTTGTTCACCAGAAATTTTTAAAATAGAAGTTTCAATTTCAAAATCTTTTGAAAAATCAAGGGTAAATGTGCTGGTAGTAACGTCTCGAGAACCTGCTGTTTTTTTATGTTCAAAATAGTATTTTCCATTTGACGTGTATAGTTCTCGAATGTCATTATTACCACTAGTCCAGTTAGACTGACTGCCAAATTCTTCCTGATATACATAACTTGATTGGGAATGTAAACTGAGGTTGCTAAATAAAAATATGGTTAGAAATAAAATTGATAACTTAAGTTTCATAATACTGTTATTGATGATTTACTGAAATAAAGATAGGAACTACTTTTGAACTAGATGAATTTGAAGCAGCTTTAAATCCTATTTTATCATTATTAAAAGTCAGTTCTGACCCTTTAAACATTTTATACTGCAACGCTTTTTTGATGTTAGCAACAAAATCTCCAGAACCAGATTTAGCTTTATAAATAATACTATTGATGTCTAAGCGCTCTTTACTATACAAAACACACAAAACATCTTGTCCAGGTTTGTTGTCAAATTCTATATAATAATCTTCGCTAGGAATTGCAATTTCACTATTGGTATAGTTAAAGAATGGACTAAAATTATCAAAAGGATACAGCTTGTTTACAGATTGATCTGAACTACCGTAACCAATTAAATACACATAACCACGTTGCTTACTTTTTAAGTAAATTCTAAACTGTGTTCCTGATGAATATGCTTTATCGATTGTATAGGTAGTTTTTAATTTGTCATTATTTCCAGCCTTTACAATATTAAAGTTTCTTTTTGCTTCGTTTGATAATGTTGGAGTCATGTTTCTACCACTACTTAATTTTAATGTAATCTCACCAGAAACTACATTGCTATAGGTAGTTTTAGTATTGGTGTCAATTTTATCTGGTATAGAACTAGCATTATCTACCAAAACATATGCCGTTTTTATGTGGTTTTTAAAATCACTATACTTTACCCAAAAGAAACCACCATTTCTAAAATTAGTTCCCCAAGAGTTCATAATTTCAAAAGCACCACCGTATTTATCATTATCATAACCTACAACAACCATTGCATGGCCTCCTTTAGCAGGTGTGGTAGGTGCTGTCCATAATTCTCCAGGTCCGCTGAGTCTTCCGTATCCAAACATACCAATAACAACCGGATTTTTATTAGCCAAAGCTTTTTTAGTTTTTAATACTAGATTATATGGATTGTCCCATCTAGCTAATCGCTCAAAGGTTAGGATTTTATTATTTTGAGCTTTTTGTAAACCATATGAGCTTGGTTTTGTAGTACAGCTATTAGGATTATAAGTAAATTCATTTTTCTTTAAAATTCCTGAACTATTCATCAATTTCATGGCATCAGCGATATAAGATCCTTTAGAGCAATTATCATCTCCGTATGATTTAATCTGATTGTAAACAAAGGAAGGAGAGAAGGCGTTCTGATTAATTTTTGTTTTATTGTATTTCCAATTATTTTTAATTGCAAAGGCAATAGTTCTAGCTCCGTATCCGCTTGCCCAACCAACACAAGAAGGTTGTTTTCCTTGATTACCGGGAGTTGGAGCGTAGGGTTTTAAACTATAACTTCTTGGAAGATTTGTGTAATTTCTGGTAAGAATAGGAGCAGAGATAGGAACTGCTTCATACTTTTCAAGGTCAAAATCTAAGCCAGTAACACCTTCTTCATTTTGAGAAAAAGAAAATAATGAGAATGTAAATAATGCGATAAATAAGACTGTTTTTTTCATGATAGATAGTGTTGATTGTCAAAAATCACAATAAATATAGAAAAAATAAATACGTCATTTGACGTATTTAAATATTTAATCATTTGTTAGTTAATCTTTTCTAATTCAATATAAGACTTTTCAACTGTAACAATTTGATTATATAATTTCTTTAATACTTGGTATTTATCAACAGAATAATAAGTTTGTGATATTTTAAGATTTACATAAATATTTATTTTTCCATTCTTATTTTCAATTTTATAAAGATATCCTAAACCATTTTCAGGTAATTTTAAATTCTTATTTTCAGGAAGGTTTGTTACTTTATATCCTTCAGGAATATTGAAAGAAAATCTATATTTTAAATTTCTTTGATATTTGAAATCTATCGGGTGCGATCTTTTATCCTTTAGAAATGGATTTACTTGGAATGGATCGAATAGAATAGGTCTGAATCTAATTTTGCTTTTTGCTACGTTTTCATCAGAATTTTCAGAGAAAGTTAAATTTTCAAAGACACTTTGATCTCTATCGTTTAATTTTGTTATTTGATAATCAGCTATTTCAAAATCATTCTGATTATCAGTAAAATTTTCTGCGATTTTATCTTTCCCCACTTCATTAACTTTTCTTCTAAATTTATAAGCATTATACCCTGAACGTTTTATCATCATTTTCCCTTCTAAATCCCCTTCTTTATTAAGTTTGACTTCTGTGGTAATAATTCTAGAGGAGGATTCAAGAGGCTTCATTGCCTGCCAATACGTTCCTTTGGCTTCATTTAAAACACCATAATTTACATGATCAAAATCTAAAACTCTACCATCTTTTACTGAAGCAAATGGTTGTACATAACCAAATCCTAATGCTTTATCTGTAGCATCTAAGAAATAGGATTTACCATCAATGACTGCTTTAATAACAGTATAATTAAAATCTTTTATATTGGGTAATACTTTGTCTATTGGGCCTAACCCGTCTGTTGAAACGGCTACATAATAGCATTCTATTCCAGCTCCTTTTAAGCTGTTGTATAAAGTTGTAGCTATTAAATCTACAGAAGCTTCTTTATTTTTATAATTATTTCTAATGTTGATTCTAGTATCTCCGGTTTCTCTCCCATTCCATGTGTAATGATCTTGCACAAAATGATAAATATTTTTAGCAATAGTTAATTGGGTTCCGTTTTTTATGATGTCATCTGGGATAATTTTTTTAAAAAAACGTTCTTTTGTCATTTCTTGGTCAAAATAATATCGCTTCATAGCATTATCAAATTGAGACCATTTAGACATCATTTCATATTTCCTATATCCAATTTCTAGAAAATAAGAAAACCTGAATTTTAATTTTGAAATTAATACAGATTTATTAGGCATTAAAACCTCTTCTTTAAATGCGGGTAAATCTAACATTTCATAGGATGTTAGTGAACATTCTAGAGACCTTCTCTTTTCTGGAAAGCATTTTGTTTTTTCTATTTTTTCTAGATTGGTCAATTTAATAGGACCTATCAAATTAACAATATAGTCCATTGTTACAGGAGTTAATCGAATAAATTTGCTTTTAATTTTAGGGATCTCTGATTGAAATGTCCAGCTTTTAATTTCTAGACCATTAGCTAAAACTGTGTATGTAAATTCAATTACGCTTCCAATTTTCACATTAGGTAAATTGATGATATATTTTGTATAATATTCATCATTATCATCTATAATAATATCTTTTGGGTCTAATTTTGAAGTTACAATTTTACCATTCTCTAGATTATAGGTAATACCGTTTAAGTTGCTTAATTCTATCTCTTTAGCTACTGGAATAGTATAAGACCCAAAATCTAAACCTTCTTTTTTAAGTATTTTAATTCTAGTATAATAATCTCTGTTAGCTATTCTTTTTTTATAATTACTATAATAATAATTACCTTCTTCATATAACATTACTGCATTAGCTGAAGAATCTTTTTCATAAAAGGTCATCTGAAGTTCTTCAAGAGTGGTTTGACCTAATTGTGTAGATCTTTCTTTTTGTGAAAAACAATAATTCACAAAAAAGAGTAACATAAAAAGTGTAATTTTCTTCATAGCTGATTTGAAAGAATCAGCAAGCTAAAAAAACTAATTACAATATCAAAATCTAATTATTTTAGAAACCGTATTATTCTTAATGTAGTTTTTTATAATGGTTTTTGCTAAGTCTTTGTCTTCTATTGGAGTAAGTTTTGATCTTAAGATATCTAATTGAGATTCTTGAAACGATAAATTTGTAAAACCAAAACCAATAACTTGGTTTTTCTCGATTAAGACCATAGCATTCTCATCAATTTCTCTTCCTTTTAATTGAATGATAAAATCTGAATGAGCAAAATTTTCTGAAGTATTTTTCTTCTTTTTTGTAAAGTTGTATTTAGGTTGAAGTGTTTCTAATTCTATATAGTATTTTAACCTGTTAAACAATTCATTTCCAGTAAATTCAAAGGAGATGTTTTTAACTTTCTCCTGAATTTTTAGCGCTCTTTTACTTTGCTTTAAAAACAGTTTATTTACTTCCGATTTTAAGTTTTTACCTCTTCCAATAAAAATTACTTTTCCTTCAGAATTATGAACATAATAAACACCCATTCGTTCAGGAATAGTCTCCAAAATAGAATTCATTTTATCTTTTACTTCTCTATTGTCAAAGTATTTAATAGAATTCTGAATAATTTCTTTGTTATTATCCTTCTCTAATAATAGTTTAAATAATTGAATTGTAGCCAACGCATCACCAGTTGCTCTGTGTCTATCACTCATAGGTATTCCTAGAGATTTACATAATTTACCTAAACTGTATGATTTTTCTTTAGGAATGAGTTTTCTGCTTAATTCTACCGTACATAACGAGTTTCTTTGATAATCAAATCCAAGTCTATCAAACTCTGTTTTTAGTATTCTCGAATCAAACTCTGCGTTGTGAGCAACTAAAGTAACGTCTTTTGTAATTTCAACGATACGTTTGGCAACCTCGTAAAACTTTGGTGCATTGCGTAACATTTTATTGTTAATACCTGTAAGCCTCACAACAAACTCTTGGATAGGTTTTTCAGGATTAACAAGACTTATAAATTGATCAACAATAGCATGTCCATCAAATTTGTATATGGCAATTTCTGTAATTCCCTCTTCATTAAATTTACCACCGGTAGTTTCTATATCTAAAATTGCGTACAAATCTATCTTTCTATGTTAAATAATTTCTGGCGCCAAATATAGAACTTCCTACTCTAATCATAGTACTACCATTTTTGATTGCTAGTTGATAATCACCACTCATTCCCATGGAAAGAATTTCAATAGCTGGATATTGATTTTTATGATGATCAAAAAATGCTTTTAATGATGAGAATTCATCATTTAAAATTGTTTCATCATCCGTAAATGTTGCCATTCCCATAAATCCAACAATTTTCACATTGGTAAGATTTTTTAACTCTTCTGAAACTAGAATCTCAGAAATTTCTTCAAAAGGTAATCCGAACTTAGTTTCTTCTTTGGCAATTCTAGCTTGTAACAAACATTTGATAACTCTATCGTGTTTTTTTGCTTGTTTATTGATTTCTTTTAAAGTTTTGAATTTATCAACACCATGAATCAAATCAACAAAATGAGCCATATATTTCACCTTGTTACTTTGCAAATGACCAATCATATGCCATTGGATGTCCTTAGGTAAACCATCAAACTTAGTAACCATCTCTTGAATTTTGTTTTCACCAAATATTCTTTGACCGGCATCATAAGCTTCTTGTAAATCAGCTATTGGTTTGGTCTTTGAAACTGCTACTAGTGTAACATCTTCTGGAATTGAAACATTAATTTTTTCTAAATTGTCTTTGATATAATTCATAATCAAAATTCGTACATCGTTAATCCACTTCTCAGTTTGGGTTCTATATAACTAGTTTTTGGAGGCATTTTTAATTCTGCATCAGCGATCTCTTTCATTTCATCTACCGTAATTGGTAACATTCCAAAACTTACTTTGTAAAGACCATTATCTACATTGGTTTTTAAAGAAAGAATATCAAGTTTGTCATTGGTATACCCAATTCTATTGTTGTTGTTTAAATCATCAATGCCTAAAATGGGTTGCAAAATTGTTCTGTATAAAATTTCAGTATCTAATTTACTTAGTGCATCATTAAAAGTGTAATTGTTTTTCCTTAAATATAAGGAGTAAAACTCTCCATCCAAATACATGCTAAAATGATATTTTTTTGAAGGCTTATACAAATTACTTCCTCTATTTTCAATCTTAAAATAAGTATCTAGTTCAATTAAAAATTCCTCAACTGTATGACCATTCAAGTCTTTTATGAAACGATTAAATTCTGAAATTTTGAGATGTGATTCAGGAATCAAGTAACTCATAAAGTAATTGTAGTTTTCTGTTCCTTTATGATGTTTATTTTCTGCTTGTAAATCTTCTGCTAATAGGGCAGAAGAAGCGCTTCTATGATGTCCGTCAGCGATGTATAAGCTTTTTTCTTTGTTGAAAAATGAAATAATTTTATTAATTTCTTGTTCATTTTGAACCAACCATAAGCGATGCAATTTCTTATCAGTAGTAGAAAACTCATATTCAGGTCTAGCTTCTTTAATTGTTGTTATAAACTTATCAAAATTCTCATCATCTTCATACATCAATAAAACAGGTTCTGCATTAAATCCAGTAGCTTTTAGATAGTTTTCAAACAGTACTTCTCTTTTTTTAATGGTTCCTTCATGTTTTTTGATAACGCCATTATTAAAATCTTCGACAGAGGTTGCAGCTATAATTCCACAATACGTATCATTAAGATCAGAGATTTCATAAATATAGAAGGAAGGTGTTTTCTCTTTAATGAAAATTCTATTTTTTTTGAATTCTTTATAACGATCATGCACCATGTGAAATCGTTGATCTTCAGAAATTTTTTGATGGTATTTATAACCCGGATTAATGATATGTAAAAAAGTAAATGGATTAAAATCTAATTTAGCTCCTAATTCTGCATACGTATAAGCTTCATAAGATTTTGAAGAAACCAAAGCAACTTTATCTCTGCTTGGTCTTACCGCTTTAAAAGGTTTTACAACTGCCATGTATTTAATTACGAATTACGAATGATGAATTACGAATAATGTTCCTCTATTTTATACTTTTCTAACAACTAACAACTAACAACTAACAACTAACAACTAACAACTAAC